>Ga0209013_10002401_pt1 | contig 16979 bp, 11 predicted proteins | sample Cruoilmetagenom2_FD_187291 | JGI IMG/M metagenome (GOLD analysis project Ga0209013, IMG submission 187291) | Oil polluted marine microbial communities from Coal Oil Point, Santa Barbara, California, USA - Sample 2 (SPAdes) (version 2) | ecosystem: Environmental > Aquatic > Marine > Oil seeps ...
ATACCAACAATTAATTCTCTTAATTTCATCTTGAAGTATCTGATAAATTTATAATTTTGAAATTTAGTTATTCTAAAATCGACCTTGTTCCTTTTTCTAAATCCGAAATCCGCAATCCCAAATCCCAAATCGAATGAATCCCCATTCCCAAATCCCAAATTAAAGGAATATGTAATTAAAATTACTATAGGAAAGAAAAGTTAAGATCATACAGTTATTTGCCAGGAGCATTCAGTCCCCCAGGATTCCCTTGAGTGCGTCTTTTGCTGTTTTCTCATACGGTTTAATTTCCTCTTTCTCCAATAGCTTTTTAGCTTCTTTTGATTCGAGAACTTGTTTTTCAATCTCCTGTTTGGCGGCCGCACTTAAGTCCGGGCGAAACTTGGGTGAGGTGAAGGTCCCGGACACCAGCACCGGCACCATGACACCAGAACGTTGCGTCTCATCACCCTGGCCTTTGATGGAAGCAATCGCCTTGGGCTCCACGCGGAAATCGAGGGTTTCTTTGACCAGGTCGGCCGTTCCGGTAGCGATAATCCGGATTAAAGGAGATTTGAGGCTGCTTTGCGGGGTGTTGACCGCTCCATTTTTGATGGTATAGGGAATGTCCAGTTCAGTGAAATCGGTTTTCGGCCGTTCGTCGCCTTTTTCAGCGAGACCGAATGCCGATCCGACATTTCGTACCATGGCGGCCAGATCGATCCCCACGATGGCGCCATCATTGAATTTTAAATAACCTTTGCCGCTTAAGGTTTTCTTAATCCGATCGGGCTCATCGCCCGTCATGGAAAGTTTGATGTCGGCATTGGTGCTGCCCTGCAGGATGTCTTTTTCCAGTACATCCTTGAGCAGGGGTTCCGCCTGGACATTGTTGACCTTCAGATTCAGACTGCTTTTGGGAATATCCTGTGCGACATTCAGCGACGCTTTGCCGTTGGCATTACCCTGGTACATTTTCAATTTCATCGGATCCAGATTAAATATGCCGTTTTTAGCTTTTATTTTCAGGTAGACATCCTGGATATTGGCTTTGCTGATCGTAAGTTGTCCGATTTTTACGAGCCCGTCCATAATCAGCCGGCGCAGCGGTGTGTAATCGGTTTTTTTCTTCTGGCCTTTAGCCGGGGCTTTTGCAGCTGACGGCTGGTCGCTTTTTGGGGGCATGTAGCGATCGAGGTTAATCTTATCCAGGTTCAAGTCAAATTTCAGGTTTGGTAAAGAAAATTGATCAGCGGTTGCCGAAAAGCTTAATTGGGATTGATCCAGATTCATAACGCCATTGGATACGGATACTTGATTGGCATCCGCTTTTATGTGGGCTTTTAAATCAACACTACTCAGGGCCTTAGGATCCGTGGTGTCAACCGGAAAGGTTTGGCCCAGAGCGGCCACGAGTTCACGCGGTGAAAACTTATCCACGGTGATGTCCAGGTCCACCCCGGGAGTGGTAGCCGGGTTCTCAAGGTTTCCCTTCAGCCGCAGTGTGAGTTGCTTGAGGGCCTTGAGAGACAAATCCATTGGAACGACCCCCTTTTCAAAACCGTTGCCCACCGGCCCGACGGTCCCTTCTAAGGACAGGGGCTTTTTATCCAGCTGGGCCGAAAATGTCAGTTGAACCGGGCGATCCAGTGAAAAATCCTTTAAAGCCAAGCTGATATCCGTGATCTCCTTGCGGGTATCTGTGGAGTGATCGATCCAGAGGGCCGACCCGTTTTTAATGGAAAAATTGCCCACGGTCAGGGCGCTGATGGGAAGCCCTCCCATGCCGGCAGGGGAATCAGCAGGTACCGGCTTTTTGGAAGCGGTCCCCTTTTGTTGCTGCTTGGGCTGCTCCCAGTTTCCGCGGCCGTTTTTATTTTTTACCAGTACAATTTGCGGTCCGTCCAATACAAATCGTTTAATTTCTATCTCTTTGCTAATGAGCGGAAGAAGTTTTACTCGGACCTCAAAGGACTTGACTTTGACAAATTCTTTTTCAGCGAATCCGGCTGTGTTGCCCAGCTGCAAGTCAGAGAAAGAAATGCCGGCCCACGGGAAAAGCGAAAGTTTAAGATCATCTCCCACTGAAAATGGACGTCCGGTTGCCTCGACCACCTTGCTTTCAAGAACGGGTTTGTATTTTTGAACATCTACAAACATCGGAATGATCAGCAGGGCGGCTATGACCACCACCACAAGGCATCCGATAATAATTGCACCCCATTTAAGAAAATTTTTCATTTGAGCCTCCTTCAACTGAGTTCGTCTAAGCTAGTTACCAAGGCGCCTGGTGTCAAGCAAAGAGAAGTAGATACTATCGTCGTGTCCCATATGTAATTTACAAAATCAGGATTGATTTAATTATACTTGCTTTTCCGGGATGAAATCCCAAATCCCAAATCCCAAATTTCAAATAAATCCCAAATTACAAAACTCAAATCCGAAACAAATCTCAGAATACAGTGAATCAAATCGAATCGGCTCTCTATGAATAGCGACATTTGGCCTGAGTTCAAACCGAAGGAAACTCCTTGTGGCAAGTCAAAACCCGTTTGATTATTGGAGCTTGGAATTTGGATATTGTTTGTTATTTATTATTTGGTGCTTGGAATTTTTTATATTCAAAGACTCAATTATAAAAAAATATCCTGTTCGACTTTTTTAATGTATTTATAGGACATAACACAAGATTTATTTTTTCCGATGGATCTCAATTGCTTCCACCACATAAGGCATGATGTTGTCGACAATGACTTGATATCCTTCGGCTGTGGGGTGAATGCCATCTGCTTGATTCAGTTTCTGATTGGCAGCCACACCGTCTAAAAAAAATGGTACCAGAATAACGTCTGCGCTGCGGGCAACTTCCGGATAAATATTGGCAAAGGCGGTGGTGTAGTCTTTTCCCAGATTTTGGACGATCTGCATAGCACCCAGGACAACGATTACATTTTCTTCTTTTAGCATCCGGATTATTTTTTGGATGTTTGTTTGGATTAAATCAGGATCGAGACCGCGGAAACCATCATTGGCTCCGATGACCAGTATGACGATATCGGGTTTTAAGGTTAATACCCATTTTATTCTCGAAAGGGTTCCGCTGGAGGTTTCGCCGCTTATTCCGGCATTAATTACCTGGTAAGGATAGCCCTGGCCCCGCAATTTTTCTTCAAGTACTGCCGGATAGGCAAGTTCTTCCTCAACTCCCAATCCTTCGGTCAGGCTGTCGCCCACGGCCACAATCGTGCCTTCTATTTTTTTTTCAGGTTGTGCTATTTTAGGGGCGGTTGGTTCTTCGCTGCAACCTATAGCCATTAGCAGGGTCAGGAGAGCAAAGAAAAAAAAATAATTATTTTTTTTCACTTTAATTCACCCAAATATAAAAGGATAAAATTCCTTGTTTTTATCAATCCCCAATCCGAAATCCAAAATCCAAAATCGGGTGAATCCCCAATCCGAAATCCAAAATCCAAAATCGAGTGAATCCCCAATCCCCATTCAAATTACTCCTGATTCTGCTCCCTTAAAAATACAATCGGTTTCTTACGCAGAATTGAAATAGAAGGCAATAATCCCACCGTCACGACCAGCAATATGGTTGCCCCAATCAACAAGATGCTATCAATGATAAAAGGCTGATAAGAGATATTCAAAACCTTTAAGCAGATCAGCCAACTGCCGGCCTGTGAGATCAGCAGGGCCTGGCCGGCGCTCACCAAACCCAGGACGAGATTTTCGAGCGTAAACACTTTTACCACAAAATTACTCCTTGCTCCCAGAATTTTATAGTAAACAGCCTCCTGGATTCGGGCGTAACGGGTGGCCAGGATTGAACTGAGAATAATTAAAATACCCGCGAAGATGCTGAATGCGGCAAAAAACCGGATAATCAGAGATAATTTTTTGACAACGCCTGTGAAAATCGCCAGCAATTCAGTCGTATCAATAACGCTTATATTCGGAAAGTTTTCTGCAATTTTTGTTTGCAAAGCTGAAATTTGCGGTTTGGCGACCCTGACCGCCGTAAATATGGTTTGGGGGGCATCCCGCAAAGTATTATCGGGGAATACGAAATAGAAAAACGGGCGGATAGATTCCCGCGTCCGGGAGCGAATACTAGATATGCGGGCTTGCAGGGGCACACCCTGGATTTTAAAAGTGATGCGATCCCCTATCTTCATTTCACCGCTGTCGGCCACCGTATCCATAACCGAAACCTGGCGGTCTCCCCAACTTTTCTGATAAAGACGGCCTCCTTTTATGATGACTTCATCTTCCAGTAGAGAATTGCGATAGGTGAGGTTAAACGTGCGGGCCAGATTGTCGCCGCGCCGTCGTTGTTCCTGTTGCCGATTTAATTTTTCACCGTTGATGGACATAATTTTAGCCCTGATGATAGGATAATATTGAGCCGGCATGCCCAGTGCATCGGAAAATTTTTCCAGCTGGGATGGTTGAATGTCGAGAAAAAATACGTTCGGCGCATCTTCGGGATAGGACTGGATAAAGCTGGCATCCAGATTTTGTTCAATTAAATAAATGGCGAATATAACGGCAAACGATGCTGTCAGAGTGATAATAATCGGTCGGGTGGCATTTTTCGGTCGAAACAGGCCTTTGATCGCCTGCCGGATCAACAGGGAGCGAACCCTTGAGCGTTTGAGGATCAGCAAGATAACCCCCGTCAAAACAGCGGTGATAATAATCAGCAAAATAACGCCACCAACAAAATACAGTGCCGCTTTGAGTTCGTTTACCTGCCGGAATACCAGCAGCAGAAAAAAGGCTAATATTAGAAATCCACTCAGATAAATGGACAGCTTTGCTTGGGAACGAATTCGCTCTTTGCGGAAGATAATGACCGGTTTGATGTCTTTTAACCGATGCAGCGGAATAAACGAGAAAAGGCTAACGACAAGTACCCCCAGGCACAGTCCCTCCAGTACCGCTCCCCAGGAAATAATCAGGGTAATATTTTCAGGAAGAAAACCTCTGAAAAGAACATCTAAACCACTTTGGAGTAAAAGGCCGGATAGCAGCCCAATAATTGTTCCCGCCAATCCCAGAATAGAGAGGATAAAAATATAATGGCGGGTAATGAAATGACTTTTAGCTCCCACCGTTTTCATGATGGCGATTGTTTTTTCCTTCTCCTTTAAGAAGGCAGTTAAGGCACTCTGGATGCCGATGCCGGCCAGCAGTAGCGTGAAGATGGAAATCAGGCTCAGGTCAAAAAAGAGATTGTCAAAAAAACGCTTAATACGTGATCGTGCTGTTCGGTAGGTATCGACACGCTCCTGCTCAGCATCGGCAACAGCCCTTAACCGGTCAGCAATCGAACCGATTTGGTCTTCTTTCAAAACCTTGATCAGATAAAAGTGGCGAACCCGGCTTCCCTTTTTGACCAGGTCCAAACGGTCGATATCGGCGGCTGCTATGAAAATGCGGGGCCCCAATAAGAAAATATTGACCGGCTGATCCGGTTCCTGCAGGACAACATCTTTAATTGTCAAGGTGGTACTGCCGACGTGCAACGGGTCTCCCACCTGCAGATTGAGCCGATCAAGCAGGCTCTGGGCAACGATGATGCTGCCCGGCGTGAGAACACCGTCAAATTTGCGGCCGGATTTCAAGACAACCTGGCCGTAAAACGGATATCCCGGCTGCACTATTTTCAACTTGGCCAGCAAAGAATCCCGGCCTTTCCGGCTGCGAACGACGGAATAAAATTCCCAGACCCGGTTGCCGATAATTTTGTTTTGATCCTCAAGCTGTCTAACTGCGTTTACCGCTCCCGGTGAAATCTCGTAATAGGACTGGATGATGATGTCGGCCGCATGCAGGGTCTTGGCGTCATTTAGCAGTGACGCATTAACGCTGGCGGAAAACCCGTTTAAGGAGATGAGGGTGACAATGGAAAGCGCCACGCACAGAACGAATACAATCGCCTGGCGCCGGGAGCGTACAATCTGCCGGATAATGAATTGAGGATGCAGGATTCCGTTTTTCATATTAGGATCTAAAGCCTTAAAGGCATTTTAGCTGACACTATTCTGCGGTTCGCTTGTTTTAAAATAGATAAAGCGTAGCGTCATCAATATTCGACGTTCGAAGTTGGACGTTCGATGTTCGACGTTCAATCTTTTCACTGTTCAGGCCACCTTTGAACCTTATTATGAGATTCGTCCATCCTTGAGGATAATCATGCGGTCGGCAATCCTGGCGATATCTACGCTGTGGGTTACCAGAACCAGGGTGGTCTGTCGTTCTTTTTGAAATTCGAGCAGTAAATCCAGAACGGCCTTTCCGTTTTCTGAATCCAGGTTGCCGGTGGGCTCATCGGCAAAGATAATTTTGGGATTGTTGATGACAGCCCGGCACATGGCCACTCGCTGCATTTCGCCGCCGGAGAGCTGGTGCGGATAGTTATCACTGCGTTTTTGCAAACCAACGCGTTTTAGCAGCTCGGCAGCTTTATCATGGGCTTGGGGATCACGCCTAATCTCAGCCGGAAACATGACATTTTCCAGGGCCGTTAAGGATGGAACCAGATGAAATGACTGAAAGACAAAACCGATAATTTCATTGCGTAGCGGTGCCAGATCATCCTCGGTGGCCTCGGTGATATCCATTTCTTCCAATAGGACTCTGCCCGACGATGGTTTGTCCAGGCCCGACAACAAACTCAGCAAAGTGGTTTTGCCGCTGCCGCTGCTTCCCTCGACAACTAAAAACTCACCCTCGGCGACCGAAAGTGATACATCGTCCAGCACGCGTATCTCTCGGTCTGCAATGGTGTAGGTTTTAGTTAGGTTTCTGGCCTCGACAACGGGCATGGTATTAATCACTCTTTTTTTTGTCCAGGGCCCGCTGCAATTTTTCGCCCAGAGCCCCCATGGAGGTGGTGGAAGCGTCTGAAAACGGTTGCCAGTTTTGCTCATCGGCCGTATCGGCCGGTGTCAGGGTGATTTTCCTTTCACCGGGATTGACAGCTTCAATCATAACCGGAATGGCGTCGCCTTCTTTGAGCTTTTCAAGTTCGGCCGGTCTGTCGGCTTTGCCGAGATTTGATTTCGGAAGAAGTCCGGTGATGCCGGGTTCCAGATTAATAAAATAACCGAATTTTTCTTTTTTTTCCAAAATGCCTTTCACGGCCTTGCCGAGGGTGTACTTTTTGGCTACATCGACCCACGGATCGCCTTCAGCATCCCGGATACTTAACGACAAACGCCGTTTGTCAAGGTCCACCTCTTTGATCATAACCGACACGGTTTCACCGGCGGTAACAACATCCTCGGATCTTAGCACCCGTTTTCCATAACTCATTTCACTGATGTGGACCAGTCCTTCAATACCGGGGGCAATTTCCACAAAGGCCCCGAAGTTTGTACAGTGGGTGACGGTTCCCTGGGTTTTATCTCCCTCGTGAAAATGTTCGCCGACACTGACCCAGGGATCTTCGGTGAGCTGTTTCATTGACAGGCTGATTTTTAGCATTCCGGGTCTTTTATCAGGCTCGATGCCTATAACCTTAACCCGGACGGTATCGGAGACATTGACCACCAATTCCGGTTTGGCAGTTTTTGACCAACTCAGTTCCGATACATGCACCATCCCCTCCACTCCGGACGACAGGCGAACGAAAGCGCCGTAAGGCATTATCCTGGTGACGGTGCCGTCCATAATGTCGTCCACCTTTAAGGTCTGATAAAATTCTTTTCTGGCCGCTTCCTGCTCGCGTTCCAGAAGTTTGCGCCTGGAAAGAACAATATTTCTACCATTTTCTTCAAAGGTGATAATTAAAAAATTCAAGGATTGACCGACGTAGTCCGAGGGGTTTTCCACAAAATTGATATCGATCTGGCTGATGGGACAAAAAGCTTTGCGCTGCAGGACGTCCACCCGCACACCGCCTTTGCAGGTTTCGCTGATTTTGCCCTCTACCGGTACGGCCTTGTCGTAGGCCTCTTTTAACATATTTAAACCGCCGATGCCCGACAGCGCCTTGGACAGCCTGATTTCTTCATCAGATTGGGCCACAACATAAAGTTCGAGCAGGTCACCTTCATTGAGTGGAAATTCCCCGTTTTCATCAAGTAATTCAGCTTTGTCCACCACCCCGTCAATTTTGGTCCCGGTGTCGACAAAAACAGAGTCCTTTCCGATGGATACAATCTTCCCGCTGATTTTGTCTCCGACACCAATATCGGCATCTGTGCCAGGACTGTAGGCTTCCAGCAGCGCGGCAAAACTTTGTTCTTCTTCTTCATTATTTTCATTATCGAAATGATTTGTCATGATTCCTACTCCTTTGGTCGTCATTGTGAAGCCACTATTTTTGAGACAGCTTCGTTATTGTCACAACCCTGTGACAGATCCAGAATTATCAGGGGCGTTTATTATTTTCAAGGATATAATATAATTGAGCGGTTGGGGAGTATTTCAACAGCTGGTGAAGCGTTAACGGTTTGTGTAAAAACCATCTTTTCTATTGGTTATAGGTCCCATAGTTTTTCCGCTGTTTTAAGTATATATTACATTGACAAAATACATACTGTATAATAAATATCAAGATAATTCGAACAGTTATCAAATTAGGAGATCGGATGAAGAACTATCGCCCATACTTGATGGAAGATGACCAGGAGGCCGTGCGCCTGGATGTAAAGACGGATGTTGCGACTGTTGAAAAACAAGCCTTATGGGCCGGCATTAAACCCGGTATGCGGGTTGCCGATTTAGGATGTGGCGCGGGTAAAACCACCTTCCATCTAAACCGGCTGGTTCAACCAAACGGTCAAACTGTCGGCCTAGATCTCGCCCAGCAACGCATCGAATATGCCAAAAAACATTATAACGGTGAAAGTATCGCGTATGATATCGCCGACATCCGCAGACCGCTGGAGGACCTTGGGCAGTTCGATTTTATCTGGGTTCGTTTTGTCCTCGAATATTATCTTGAGGACAGCTTCGATATTGTTAAGAATATTACCAAAAATCTAAAGCCCGGTGGGATTATTTGCCTGATTGATCTGGACTACAATTGCCTGCGGCATTACGGGCTGCCCGAGCGCCTCAGTCGAGCCACCTCCGGCATTATGGATTGGCTTGAAAGAAAATTTAATTTTGATCCCTATGTGGGTGTAAAACTCTATTCTTTTCTTTATGATTTGGGGTTCCTTGATGTTGATGTGGACATCAGCGCCCACAATATGTTTTTTGGGGAGCTAAAAGAAAATGAAAAGTTTAACTCCATGCAAAAAGCTCAAATAGCCGGAAGAAATTCGGGTTATCCGTTTGAGGAATACGATGGTGAAATTGCTGAATTTTTGGAAGAGGTCAAAACTTTTTTCAACGATTCGAGAGTATTTTACTATACGCCGTTAATTGCCTGCCGGGGACGTAAACCCTAGTGTTGTGTCCCATAATTACATTTAAAAAGCCGTACCGCAAATATTAATATTGCGGAATTTTTGGATAAGAAAATACCAAGCACCAAATAATAAATAACAAACAATATCCAAATTCCAAGATCCAAAAAATCCCCCTGACCCCCTTTTTAAAAAGGGGGAAAACAGATTTCGACCTGCCACAAGTCTTGCAGGCGAGCTATTTTCGGCCTGAGGCCAAGTCGAAACAAGACTAAATATAGCTTTTTAAGGCCAGCCTAATCGATTTGACTCATTTTGTCCTTAATTTGTTTCGGATTTGTGATTTGAAAATTGGGATTTATTTGGAATTTGTGATTTGGAGTTTGTGATTTAAACCAATTTCATCATAGGAGAGACTGTCCTGCAAGATCCACCCCAGCCTTATAAATTTCATCTGGGATACTATTCTATATAAATCTCACCAGGCGCTTTAAATACTTGAAATAAGCATCCGAATATTGCAGGCTGCAAATCCAGAGATTGTAAGTCTTATCATACGGAATCTGCTTTTCGTTTGCGAAGGCCGCCGGATAAATCAGGACGGGAAAGTCCTTTTTGTCGGTTTTATTTGCTATTTTTGAGATGGCCGCCTGTAAAATCTCTGCGTTGAACTCCTCTGAGTCCGTTACGAATACCTTGACACAGTTGGTGATATTTGAAAGATTCAAACCCACGTTAGATTGATTTACCAAAAAGACTGCTTTAAGATGCCCGTTGTGTTTCAACGAGTAAAGATAGCGCAGCCTGGTCAAGCCCTGCCGTTCGTATTCTTTGCTCAGACCTTCGCTGTATAGTTTCTCCGGTTTCAGATCCAGGGCATCCAGCAAAAGCCCGCCTGACGTATGTTTGTAAAAGCCCGCCAGTTCCTGCAGATCTTCGGGTTCGGTTTGAGTTATTTGCCAACCCCCGGGCAGATCCGACTTTGAGCGGTGCGTATTGTTAAAATGGTGATAAGTAAAGTTGTCCTGCGAACATCCTTTGGGGTCGTCGATGTTTTTTGCGGCGCCTCCGAACACTCTGCTGGGAAATTTGTTATTCGGCTGGTAGTAGCAGATCATATAATCCATGTGAAGGGAATAGAGGCGGTGGGAGTCATTGATCATCCGTCCGATTTGATCGAGGACAATCAGCCCTGCTTTGTTTAATGCTGATTTCCTGGCAGCATGGTGATGAATCATCCAGGCGTTTTCATAAAAGCGTAGCATGGCCATATGGCCGAAAATGGTTCCCTTTTCCTGATAAATGAAATGCCTGGCGATTTGGGGATTTTGGGTGTAGATTTTGGCGTAGGTTTCTTTAATCTGCTTTTTGTGTTTCTGTATCGCCGCATACTTGTCAGGGTAAATGAATCCGGTTTCAAAAAAGAAATCCCACAGGGCATCAAGATCTACATCGTTGCAAATGTACGAATTTTTGTTTTTGGCCTGATGCAGCATTGAGATAAGTTTGAGATGATCGCGTATATCCATATCCAGCAGTGCCAGGCCGCACTTTATCCACTTTTCACCGCTGGGGTCAACCATCTCCTTGTGGAAAACTACCTGGGCGCTGCATTTAATTTTATAGCTGTTTGCGAAACTCAGCTCGAGTTCATGCAAAATCATGCCCGGCAGCAGCGTCGTGTTGTTTTCATCTTCTTCTACAGAAAATCCGGAACCGGACAGATCCACCACCTTCAGGTCAACCCTCAAACCGGTAAAGGGGTGTCGGGATACCAGGTTGGGTGTCGGTGTTAGCACATATCTTTCGCTGCGAAATTCTTTTTGCTTGAATCGCTGAATTTCATGCTTGAGCGGCTCGAGGATGTAGTTTCTTGATTTTTCACCTTGGGTGTGTCTGATGATTTTGCATTCGCCGGTGTAGATGGTGGCCACCGCGTCCGACAAGATTACATTTACCGGGTGTTCAGGGTTTACCCAATCAAAGGTTTGCGGCGGTGCCGCCGTCAGTTTGACCCTAAAGGAAAATCCATTGAAATCAATGAGGGCGCCGGAAAAAACAGTACTATTCTGGATAAGCTGAACGGATATGCCTTCGCATGGATAGCGACTGGCTTTGCGCGAACTGATTTCCTTGCAGGTCTCCGGAAGAAGAACACTGATTCCCTCGGCATCAATCCTGATTACCTCCGGCTCTACTTTTAGCAGTTTTTGTCCGCTGGCGACGAGAATATTGTTAAACCGGTAGGATTGCACTAGCTGGGTTATATTTTTATCTTCTATCCACAGGCAGTCAACAATGTCGCCCATGCAGGGTTGGGGTGCGGCCTTGAGGGTAATTGTCTTGTCGTATTTGAGGTGCTTGAAATTGACGAAGACCGTGCCGTCCTGGAAATTAATAAAATTCAACCTGTTGATAAGCTGGGCGAGGACTTCCTCATTTGCGGAACCTGAAGCGGGGGTGGTGTCTTTTTCTTCCAGGATGCTAGTGTCGGAACTCGTTTCAACTATTTTAAGATTTTTTTTGGAGCTCTCCATATTTCAACCTTGACGTTGCAGTCGACAGTAACGAATGGCGTGCCCATTAGAAATAGTTTCGATTGATAGCGTTTTCGATCAAAAGCCGTAGATCAGAGGTGCCGGTCAAATTGAGATTATCAATCTGATTTTATACCGATTCCGATGACGATATAACTATTTTTATGTATTTATGGCTGTAAAATATAGTAAGAGCTAAGTCAACAAATATTTGCTAAAAAACTGAAATAATTTACTAAATTCTATTTAGCAAATAATTTTATCCGGCGTTAAGGAGTATTATTTAATGAATTGTGTTTATTGAATGCGCGTTATTTTGAGGTGTTTCGTACATCGCGGCAAGCATTTGTAATGCCTAAGATGGCCTGAATTCAATAACTCAATTCATAAGCCACCGGCTATGCCGGTGAGAATTTAAGAGGTTCTCCCGTTACCGCGAGGGGATGTATCAAGGGTGCAAATCTGATCGATGCCGGCGGCTTATGAATTGAAAGATACAGTCCCACTACCCTGGACGATGGCGAATCTGCCATCTAAACGCCGGGCCGGTTTTACGGCTCATTGTTGCCTTTTTTGAAGATCGGATTTATATTTGTCTCAAGTCACAAAAAAATCTTTAAGGGTCCGTTTTTTACGGGAAGAAAAAATAATCACGAATAGACAGCGGAAGGAGCTTGTTTTATGGGGAATCAGATCAGGACCACGATCTTGCTGGCTGTAATGACAGCCCTTATTATTTGGGTGGGTCAGCTTCTGGGCGGCCGTCAGGGAATGGTGATAGCCTTTATTTTTGCCGCCGGCATGAATTTTTTCAGCTACTGGTATTCAGATAAAATGGTATTAAAGATGTATCGCGCCGCTGAAGTGACGCCCGGACAGGCACCGGAACTCTATGAAACAGTTCAACGCCTGACCCGGCGGGCCGGACTTCCCATGCCGAAATTATATGTCATACCCCAGCAAACCCCAAATGCTTTTGCTACCGGTAGAAATCCGGAACATGCCGTCGTTGCGGTTACAGAAGGTCTGCTGAAGGTTATGAACCACGAAGAAGTTACGGGAGTTTTGGCCCATGAATTGGCTCATGTGAAAAACAGAGACATACTGATTGGCAGCATAGCGGCGACCATGGCCGGGGCCATAATGATTCTGGCGACCATGGCGCGCTGGTCGGCGATTTTCGGTGGTGGCAGTCATGATGATGAGGGCGGCGGTGCCGGCTTTATCGGTTTGATTGCGATGTCCATTATCGCCCCCATGGCGGCCATGATCATTCAAATGGCCATATCGCGTTCGCGGGAATACCTGGCCGATGCCACCGGGGCCGGTTTTTCCGGAAATCCCGAAGGACTGGCCCGGGCTCTGGAGAAGCTGGGTGCTTATTCAAAACGACAACCCATGGATGCCAATCCTTCCACGGCCCACATGTTTATTGTCAATCCCTTATCCGGCAGAAGGATGATGAGCTTATTTTCTACCCATCCGCCCCTGGAAGAAAGAATTGCGCGTTTGCGCGGTACGCCGCCGCCGGCGACAGGTAAAGTTGAGTCCGGTGGAGATCGAAGAACGGCGAATGCGAAAGCAGCCTGGGACCGGTTGTCTGAATAGTTGGGAGTTGATTAAGTTGATTGGGTTGAAGGGTTGATTAAGTTAGCAGGTGTTCGATAGCGGAATTAAAAAGCATAGCGCATAGGGCATGGCGTCTATGGTATAGGCAGAGGACAGATTCAAGGTTTCAGGTTTCGGGTCTCAGGTGTCAGGAGACGGGGCGGAGGACATAATTCGGAATTTGGACCCGTCGTCGTCCGTTAGGGCGGGACTATGCCGCGGCTAAAGATGCAAAATGCGGAAAATAAGAAAAGGCTCAAACCTTATACCCTCAACCTTCTACCCTATACCATCTAGTTTTTGCTTGAATTGCGAGTTTTTTTTATCGAGTAACCAGCAATCCAGTTACCCGCATCGAGCATCGAGCATCCAGAATCGAGCATCCGGTTTAGCAGCATTCCGAGCTGCTGCAAGCCGCGCCCTCCTTGCCCTTAATCCAGGTTTGGATGATATAGGAAGCGCAGCCGACTCCCGGAGTGACACGGATGGCACCGGCCGCACAATTCTGGGCGCAGGCACCGCATTCCATGCATCCATCAGGATCGCCGATTTCAGCTTTTTTGCCGTTCATTTGAAACACGGCATGGGGACAGACGAGTTCACACACTCCGCAGCCGACACAGGCCTCCAAATCAAGCTGCAGCGTCGTTACCCCTTCTAAATATCTAAAATTCTCCACTTTCAATCCTTTAGTCAATTAAAATAGTTAAAGTTATCCACTTGTCCAGAAACAAAGCTCTCTGGATAGTGTTTTGTATTTGGTATTTGGTGTTTGGATGTCAGAAGATCTGACCTAACGATACACCAAATACTTCTACCCAACAAATGCGGCACTAACCCACGCCACCAACGCAATCACAACCGCACCGGCCTGCAGCGGGATGGCCCTTCGCATTTCTTTTTCGACTCCCGACGGTGACGTATACGGGGTGGAACCGGTGAAATTCATTGCCAGATAGGAGCTTATTCCCACCGTTATGAGCAACAGCGCCACGGCTTCCACCCAGATGAGGCCGCCTTTAAAAAGTACCAGCACTGCTAAACCCGCAACAATTCCGGTAAACGCGCCCTTGAGCGCGAAGGCACGCCCCGGAATCCAGGGCAGTAAAATCGGTGCGGCCACCGCACCGGCCAAAATAGCACCGACATAAGCGGTCAGGGCCATCAGTCCCCTATACCAGGCATCATTTAAAGAGAAAATGTTTGTTCCGATGCCCGACAGGAAAAATACAGCCAACAGTACCCAAAACGTCGGCTTTGGCAGATGAGAAAGCTCCACCGGTACCAACACGGTTCGCTCCAGAATTGAAAAGGTAACCAGGCGCATCAATTTGTCTGTCCGGCTGCCTGCGGCGATAAAGCGTTGAATATCCTTGGCCCGGACAGGGCCCCAAACGACCTTAAAGCCGCTTTCTTTTTTGACCTGATGAGCGGATACGCCGGTGGCACCGAGCTGGGGCAAAACGATTTGATGATGGTTCACCACCTCTTTCAGCATGGTTTGCTTTATGCGATGCACCACCTCCTGCGTTGAAAAGAGTGCTTTGCCCGCAGCGCACCAGACATTGATGCCGCGGGTATCCAAAACCAGTACCCAGGCATCTAAATAAGTCAACTCTTGGCGCAGGGTGTCAAAGGTGAGCTTGTAATTGGCGGTGACCAGAACCGGTGAATCCTGATCGGGATTTCCCACACAGTAAAGTCCGGGGGCAATTTTATATTGGTCTCTTTTTATTCCCAGACGGGCGATCAGGGTGCCCAGATGATCAGATCCTTCAAGTTTCGTTTTAACCCGGGGTACAGGGCCGCACGGTGTGTCTTTAAAATCTTCGACAAAACTCAGCAGCTGATAGCCCGGTTTTTCAAGCGAGCTGCTCTGCGGTCCCGGTGGAGATCCACAACACACCTCATTTTGGAGACTGACTTCAGAAAGCGGTTGAAGACCGGTCTGTATACTGGATAAGCCGCTGCAGCTGTTACCGGAGCAACACTCATTGTTCTGCCGGTCTAAATCGCCCATGTTATATAACCTCTTTCTTCTATAGTGATTGTCAAAAAGACTCCCAGATGGCATTTCTTCCAATTGGGAGATTAATCTATTTTCCGGCCACGGTCAATTTTTTTCCAGTGTTGTTCGGATTCCCTTGTTGCAACAACATTGACGCAAACTAAGACACACCCGGCAGCGGTCGTCACTGCACTGCTGGCAGGAAAAGCAATCTTGGCACGGATGCTTTTTAGAGCTCCCCCGGGGTTCATCGGGAACATATACTTTGCCCTTTAATCCGGGCACGGATACAAATGCCATGTTGGCTCCTAACCGCGGCACACTCAAACTCTTCGTCGACACGCATCACTATCATCATGTTTATACATTTGACAATCCAGTCAGGATTAAAATGCCGGACAATAATTTAAGTATTCTTTTGAACCGATACAACCCCTGCCGTTGATATAGTTCCGCGAATATCACCTTTGATCGGGATGATCTTATGATACCACAATGTCGCAACAGATTCATTTGCATTTATTTAAATTAGCTATTGCTGTCAAGGGAAATTTGGATGATTTCGGATATCGGATTGCGGATTTATAAAAGCGGAATGAATTCGATTTTCTCTAATGGATGTTTTTTTGTATGATTGGGATCCTTACATATTGGAATGACGAATGTCAAATGTCAAACTTTTGGAATGACGATTGACGAATGTCGAATGAAGAATTGAGGAATGCAATCGATTTTATTTTATACAAAACTATTTTTAAAAGAATTAAATCAGATCGAAAGTCTAAAATAGTTATTAATCAATCGTCATTCGTCATTCCAAAAGTTCGTCATTTTTTTACGACGCGTCCTGCAGCTCCGCAGGTAACTCACAGGCTTCAGAGGCTTTGCGGGTCTCCACGTAATGGGCGGCTGCCAGTGCGGCCGTGTAGCCGTCGACAGCGGACAGTACGATTTGTCGGGCATATTTTTCCCGCAGATCGCCAATGACGTAAATGCCGGGGCTATTGGTTTCGCATTTTTCGTCGGTAAGCACATTTCCATCGGCGTTCATTTTGGTACCGGCCGGAACGAGCTGGTTGTTTGGATTAAATCCGATAAAGATGAAAACACCGTCGGTGCCCAGATCACGCTGCTCACCGGTCTGGGTGTCTTTTAAATTCACCGCCGTGACACCTTCGTCGTCCGACTTGATTGCGGTGACCACCGAATTCCAGATAATCTCGATTTTACACTCGGCTTTAACTCGTTGCTGCAACAGGGCACCCGCTCTCAATTCGTCCCGCCGGTGGACGATATACACCTGCTTGGCCAGTTTTGCCAGATAAAGGGATTCCTCAGCAGCCGTGTCGCCGCCGCCGATAACCACCACGGTTTTATCGCGGAAGAAAAATCCGTCACAGACCGCACAGTAAGAAACCCCTTTGCCGTACAGCTCGTTTTCTCCCGGAATTTCAAGTTTGCGGGGGTTACCGCCGG
>Ga0209013_10002402_pt1 | contig 16978 bp, 13 predicted proteins | sample Cruoilmetagenom2_FD_187291 | JGI IMG/M metagenome (GOLD analysis project Ga0209013, IMG submission 187291) | Oil polluted marine microbial communities from Coal Oil Point, Santa Barbara, California, USA - Sample 2 (SPAdes) (version 2) | ecosystem: Environmental > Aquatic > Marine > Oil seeps ...
GCTGATTACCCTGGGTAGTTTTGCCAATAGCGCCGGACCGGCCATCGCGTCTGTGAAGCTGTAAGAAAGCTGGCCTCCGTTGCCGCCGCTGGCGCCGGACGCGACCTCGTCTGCCTGGTCAACTACCGTAACGGTATGGCCACGTTCAGAGAGATAGTATGCAGTTGTGATACCAATAACACCGGCACCTAAAACCACGACATGCATTAACTGCCCCCAGACGAATTGAATTAAAGTTCTTTAAAGGCAAGATTCTACTTAGAACTACCGCTGTTTCTCCAATGACCTTTTTTTAGTGGGCTATAGCGCAAGTCTATGCCTTATCTGCTTGCCTATGCTTTCAGGAATTCGGCTAGCGTTATTTTCAGGTGCTCGACAAAACGCTGAGTCACGATTGAAAGAGGTTCGCTTTCAAGGTGCAGTAGAGCTATGTTGAAATGCAAAGGTGGTTGTAATTTCCAGGCAATAACATCCCTGTGTCCCGTGGATTTAGCCGTGACTTCATCAATAATGGAAACACCGGCACCATGGGCTACCAGTGCCTTGGCCATCTGGTAGGTTTCAACTTTGGCGACGTTCTGAAACTGTATATCGTTGGTCTCCATGCGGCTGGCCAGCAGCCCCCCCAACGGACTCCTTGTATTCAGATTAATAAAAGGCAATCCATCCAGGTCTTCCAGTGTGAGTCGACGTTTGATGCCGAAATCCAGGGATTTGTGGGCCAGGGCCACACATTCTGCTCTCGCAAGATGATCGACCGTGATGCCTGGAGTTGCGGGAGGATCAAACACTATGCCAATGTCCACCCGTGACTGTTTTAGTGCCCTGGCGACCTGGTGTTGATGCAGGGTTTCGATTTCAAAACTGGTTTCGGGATGTTGATCCAGGTAAGAAGCGATTGCGGCAGGAACAAGGTCGATGCCGAATGCCGGAGCCATCGCAATTCGAATCAGACCGGTATCCGTTGCGCGCAGGTTCTCCGAGATACGCCGGAGTTCATTGATATTATCGTAGGCGTCTGTGACATGTGTAATAAGCCTTTCCGCCTCCTGTGTCGGTATGAGTTTGCCCTTTAAGCGGTCGAAAAGCGCAAATCCTAGTTGTTGTTCGGCATGCGCGAGGACCTTGCTGACCGATGGTTGTGAAACATTCAACATCTTTGCAGCAGCGGTAATGGAACCACAGGTGTAGACGGCATGAAAAACCTCTATGTGTCGTAAGCGCATATTAGTCCGGTTCGGTGGTTTGCGCTAAGTATAACCTCAGGTTATTGGTTATGGTTGAAGTTTCATTGGCAATCTGATATTGCGAAGTCAAAATATTTAACAACAATTTATAGTGTGAACCGGAAGCACACCTGAGCTGAGTTATAAAGAACCTGGTTTTTGCGGGGATTCAGGCAGAGTATCTTGATTCAATTGGTTGTTTGACGGTGATCATTGGTTACTGGGAGTTGCCGGGTGTGATTATTGTTTACAGGCTTTTATCGGAAAAGGAAGTGCTATGAAAAACTATATGTTTCGGATGATTTTGGGCTGTGCTCTATTTGCGATTTTCAGCAGTGTCTCTTTGGCTGCGGAGGTTGTCCTGACACCATTTGGACAGAGCCCTGACGCAATGATGGTCAAGGTCGTCCTGAAGAAGCTCGGGGTTGACGGGCGATTGGAGAAAGTTCTTCAGGCAGATGGCTTGCAGGATGAGAAAGTCCTTATTACCGTCGTCGCGGGCAGTTCGAAAGGGCTTGGTGAAGCCGGAATTGACAAGGATGCTGAAATTATACGAATGCAGGAGCTTGTCACAGCCGCGAAAGCCAAGGGCATGAAAGTGCTGGTCATGCATATCGGTGGCAAAGGGCGTCGCGGAACCCTGACCGACATGTTTATTGTGGAGGCAGTCCCCATGGCTGATAAATTGATTGTTGTGGAAGGCGGTGATTACGATGGCCTGTTTAGTGAGTTGGTGAAAGGGACAGACCTGGAGATGCTAACAGCCGAATCTGTTCGGGGAACCACCGAACCGTTGCAGATAGTGCTGACGGAGTGGGGGATTCTCTAAAACCCGGAGAGTGCAGGCTTTCTAAACGCAGGAGTGTCACGCATGAAACGTAGTATTTCGTGGCTGTTAATCGCTATTTTCTGGTTTGTGGCGGTGTCCGCGGCCCAGGCAGTGACTGTTGCATCGACCCTACAGTCAAAAAAGGGAATGGTGACGGCGGCCAATCCGCTGGCGGCCCAGGCGGGTGCCGAAATTTTGGAAAGGGGTGGCAATGCCGTGGATGCGGCCATCGCCGTTGGTTTTGCCATAGGGGTAGTAGCGCCCTATGCGTCTGGCCTCGGCGGGGAAGGCTACATGGTTGCTGTCATGGCGGATGGACGCGAGATTGCCATTGATTTTCGTAGCACTGCACCGGCGTTGGCGACTTATGAGAATTTAGATAAGGCCGGTAAACTCTGGGACGTCAAGTATACGCCCAAGGGCTACTGTGTAGCCGGGATGCCCGCAGGTGTCGCCAGGGCGCTTGAATTTGCAAATCTGCCTTTGAAAGAACTGCTCGCACCGGCAATCCGATTGGCGGAGGAAGGATTTGAAATTAACGAAACCTTCGCCAAGGTGAATATGGATGCATGGGAAATTCTGACCAAAAACGCGCCCGGGTTTCTGGATGATGGCATGCCCTGGGCCGCGGGTGCCACCTTCCGTAATCCAGCATTGGCAAAGACACTGAAGATCATTGCCGAAAAAGGTATCGATGCTTTCTATAACGGCGAGTTGGCCGACAATCTTGACCGTTTTATGCAGGAAAATGATGGTTGGGCCCGTAAATCCGATTTGCAGGCTTACCGCGCGTTGGTGAAAACGCCGATCAAGGGAAGTTATCGAGGTTACGAACTCAGCGTTCCGGGAAGCCCGGTCGGTGGGCCACGTATCCTGGCTACCCTGAATATTCTCGAGCACTTCAACCTTGCCATGATGGACTGGGATGATCCCCTGGCAATCCACATCATGCAGGAAGCCATGATTTTGACATCGCTGGATCAACGTCGCTGGTTGGGCGACCCCGCGACCAATCCCTACATACCGGAGAGGGGTTACGTCAGTAAGGAGTATGCGCGGCAACGCATGATGCAGATCGATCTGTCACGTGCCTCCGATCCAGCGCTTTGGTATACAGAACTGGTCGGTGATCCCGGTCCCTACAACAAGGGGGAGAGCTACATCGATGTCATGCTGGAAGCGCGGCAGGCGGCATCAATCGAAGGTGCAGCCAGTGAAGTGCCTCCATCAACAACACATTTTTCGGTTGTTGATAAAGCCGGAAACGCGGTGGCCTGGACACAGACCATCTCTGCATTTTTCGGTACCGGCAATATGGTGGATGGTTATTTTTTGAACAATGAACTCGGGAATTTCAAAAGCAAGCCCGTCAAAGACAGTCCGATAAACCTGGAACCGGGCCGACGACCCCGAACGACGATAGCGCCGTTGATTGTGAGAAAAGACGGCAAGCTGCGCTGGGTGATCGGTTCCCCCGGTGGCGGTCGTATCGGTTCGACGGTGATCGAGATCCTGGTTAACCTGGTTGATTTTGACATGGATCTGGAGGAAGCCATCAGAACGCCTAAGTTCAGCGGTTATGATGCGTATAAAGCGATCCACCTGGAGGATGATTTTCCACCGAAGACTGTACAATTTCTGGAAAGTCTGGGCCACGAGGTTAAGCGCTACTCCTATCCGGATCTATATTTTGGTGGGCCGAATGCGATTGCTGTTGGTGATGATGGCGTCCTGACCGGCGTGGGTTCAGTGAGGCGTTTGGGCGGTGCGGCGGCACCGGAGAAAAGGAAATGGTTTCGATGAAGCAGACTCGTGTTCGTGCCCGCGCTCATTTTTGTCAACTGCTTGTCCTGGCAATGACCTGCCTGCTGCTGCCAGCCAGTGTCTGGTGCAAGGACATCACCCTCGATATCCGGCCAGGTGCGGGCGTTACAAAACAGGGCAAGTTATCCGATTATTTTGTTCCGCTCAAAGATACCAACCTTGATACCGATATATTTGTACTCGACAGCGGCAAGCCGGGGGCAACGGGATTACTCATCGGCGGTACCCACGGCAACGAACTGGCGGGGACCGTGGCGGCCCTGGTGGTGGTGGAAAACAGTGTTGTAAGCGCTGGTAAGTTGATTGTTATCCCATATACAAATCGCAGCGCACAATCTGTGACGGATACGCGTAACCATATTGACCCGCAGCATATGATTCAGTCTCGTTCCGGCGAACGTTTATTGCCCTTCGGTGACCGGCGAACCGATCTGGTGGATCAGGGGTGCGAGGACCCGGATGAATATACAAACCCGGGCGGCTATGTACTGGAGAATGGCAAAGAGGCACGCAACCTGAACCGCACTTACCCGGGCAAGGTGGATGGCACACCTACCGAACAGTTATCGTACGCCATCATTGCGTTGATCAGGCGGGAGCACGTTGACTTCAGCCTCGATATGCATGAAGCAGATACTCCGGAGAAGCAGAAGCAGGATGATGGCAATTATCGTCCTGGTGGCAACAAACGCCTGGCCTATACGCTGGTTTCACACCCACGTGGCCTGGAATTAGCAGCCTATGCACTGCTTTCGATGGAAGAGGATACCGGTATCAGTATGAAACTCGAAGAATCAAACCGGTCGTATCGCGGTTTGAGCCACCTGGAGATTGGGGACGCGACTAAATGTCTGTCGTTTCTCAGCGAAAGCCCTAACCCTGGTCAGGACCGGTGGCGCAGCGAACCGAATGTCATCAGTGATTCGAAGTACCCGCTAACACACCGGGTCGGGCTTCATCTGCGTCTTTTCAAGAACCTGGCCGATGCCTATGCCGATTACAATGGCGAGGCGCTCAAGATTGATAAGCTGCCGGAATACAGGGATTTGCTAGACGGGGATATCGGTCATTTTTTAAATTAATTCGACAGGGCAGAAAGTTGCTCCGTCCGGGCTGAAAACTATCCCGTCCGGGCCGAAAGTTTGCCCCGTCATTCCGGACCGGATCCGGAATCTATTTTTGTTTTGACAATAGGAGCCAGGCAATACGATGGAATGGTTTTGGCCGGAAGGTTATTACACGATTGTCATGGTGGGTATTTTTGCCATTGCTTCGTTTGCATTCAAACAGCCGATTGCCGTCGCTCTGGCAATTGCCGCGATTGTCGGGGCGCTGGTTTCCGGTAATGGCGTACCTATTGATCAACTGGTCGAAGGCTCATTCGGTTACCTTGATACGATCCTGATCATCTTCTGCGCGATGATTTTTATGAAGACCGTGCAGCATATCGGCCTGATGGAATCTGCGGCCGCCTGGATGATCCGTAAATTCCGCAGGCTGCCTTTTCGGTTGACGATGGGGATTACCGGGCTTGTCATGCTGCCCGGAATGATCACCGGCTCATCTTCCGCCGCGGTGCTGACGGCCGGGGCGATTGTCACCCCCGCTCTGCTCAAACTGGGTGTGCCGCCGGTGAAAGCGGCTGCGGCGATTGCGCTGGCAGCGATCTACGGCATGATTGCTCCGCCGATCAATATTCCGGCCATGATCATCGGCGGCGGCATCGATATGCCCTATGTGGGTTTTGGTATACCGCTGCTGATTTGCACTGTTCCACTGGCAATCTTTTCGGGAATGTTGCTGATTTTCCCTTCATTAAAATATTCGGCGAGACTCGACACCGGGATGAATGATGACCTGGATGAAGAACTTTCCCGGATGTCCCGGGTTCCGTTGACACCGCGTTTGATGTTGCCGTTTTTTGTGCTGGTTGTGCTGCTGGGAGGAGAGCGCCTGTTCCCCTCGGTTGCGCCATCGCTCGGTATGCCACTTGCCTTTTTGCTCGCAGCGGCCAGTGGTTTACTGGTGGGACGCAAATGGAAGCCGTTTGAGGCCGCGACCGAGGCAATTCATGCCGCCATGCCGGTTGCTGGAATCCTGGTTGGTGTTGGCATGTTCATCGAGATCATGACCCTGACGGGTGTCCGGGGCTTTTTTGTCGTTTCCGCGCTCGCCTTGCCGGCATGGCTGCTCTACGTCGGTATTGCCACTTCCTTGCCGATTTTCGGTGCGGTTTCCGCCTACGGTTCGGCGACTGTACTGGGCGTGCCATTTCTGCTGGCGTTGTTGGGACGTGACGAGATCGTGGTCGGTGCGGCGCTCAGTTTGATTGCCGGATTGGGTGACTTGATGCCGCCTACGGCGCTGGCGGGACTGTTCGCCGCACAGGTGGTCGGCGTGAAAAATTACTTTGAGGTTCTGAAGGTCTGTCTGTTACCGGCATTGGTGACGGCTGTGTGGGGAATCATGATCATTCTCGGTGCCAATTGGCTCTGAGCTGATCTGTTGAATGAGGAGAGTTAGATGTATCTGACATGGATTTACTGGGCGATTAATGTGTTCATAATCGTGCTGGTTGTTCGTAGTCTTTATCGGGAGAAATCCCTGCGTGAACAGTACGTCGCAGCGATGGTTCTGATTCCGTTGTTGCTGCGGGCTTTTTTCATCAAATAAGGGCTGATGGATGTTTGAGAAGAGAAACATTGCCTCTGTTTATACAGCGACACTGATGCTGCTTGCTGCTGTAGTCATTGCCGTGGTCAGTGGCCGAAGTTATATGGCGATGCGTTCGCCTGAACCGGATATCGACCGGTTGGTTCCACAGGCAGGTTTCATTCAGAAACCATTAAGTGACTATTTTGAAGGAATAAGGGGAACACCCGCTGACACTCCCGTTTTCATTCAACAGGGAGCCGAGCCAGGCGGAACTGTTCTGATCCTCGGCGGGACGCATGCCAACGAACCCGCAGCCGCTACTGCGGCGGTTTTGATGCTGGAGCGGGCGACCGTCAGTCGCGGCAGGTTGATCATCGTGCCCTATGCCAACATGATGGGGCGCACACATACTTTCCCGCAGGACGCCCATCCGCAGACATTCCATTTTGAAACCCCTGCCGGCACCATCCGGACATTCCGTTATGGTGCGCGAACCACCAATACCGTGCACGAGTGGCCGAATCCCGATATCTATATCCATCCGGCCTCGGGTCAGACCATGGCCGGGGTGGAACGGAGTAATCTGAACCGCGCCCATCCGGGAGTGGCAGACGGGGGCATTACCGAGCGCCTCGCTTACGCCTTCATGGAGTTGATTAAAAAGGAACAGGTTGACCTGGCCGTCGATCTGCACGAGGCATCGCCCGAGTATCCGGTGGTTGAAGCGATGGTTGCCCATGATCGTGCCATGGAGTTGGCCGCCATGGTGGCAATGGAGCTTGATTTTGAGGGTATACCGATGCGGCTCGAACCTTCGCCGAAAAACTTGCGCGGGCTCAGCCATCGTGAGTGGGGCGATAACGCGGATGTCCTGGCGATCCTTCTGGAAACCTGCAACCCAAGTGCCGGCCGTTTCCGGGGTCGGACAGACGAAGCGTTGATTCTGACCGGTGCTGATAAGGCCTATAAAAAGGCCTATGAACTGGGGCGGCTTTTTGTTCCCTACGAAACCGGGGCAAAGCCAATGGCTGACCGGGTTGCCAGGCATGTGACCACCGTCAAACTATTGGCTGACAATCTTGAGTTTGTCAGGGATGGTAAAGGGGTTCTCATTGAGGGGCTTCCCTCTTACCAGGAATTGTCCGATCGCGGTGTAGGCGCATATTTATCAGACTAATGCAGTGTATCAATTGGACCCCGGGTCAAGCCCGGGGAGATGGGTGAATTGTCGCCCCGGGCTAGACCCGGGGTCCATTTCTGTTTGAAAAGAGGTTGTCTGGCCGGGTAAATGGAAGATGTCGGTGAATGAAATGAAATTCGATTCAACGCTAAGGATCCTGGTAACCGGAAGCCGTGGCAAGAGTAGCGTCGTACGTTTGTTGCATGCGGCCCTGCATGATGCGGGGTTACGAACCTGCGCCCGCATCACCGGGGTTGTCCCGCGAGAGCTTGGTCTAAAGGGCGTGCGGACAATTTCACGTTCCTCCGCGGCCCACGTCGAGGAAATGCGCTGGTGGCTCAGAGGCTTGCCGGCGTCAACTCAGGCGATCATCCTGGAAAACAGCGCAATAGCACAGGAATTACAGGCTCTGGCCGGGCGCTGGCTGCGGCCGGAGATCACTGTTTTCACCAATGCTCGACCGGATCATCAGGAGGTTTGGGGCCCAACCGGGGCATGTGCGGCAGAAGTGCTGGCGGCTGGAGTTCCCAAAGGTGGTCAGCTTATTCTTCCTGCCGGGCTGCAAACCGATAGTTATCTGCTTGAATTGCTTGAGCATCGTGCTTGCACAATCGTATTTTCCGGGTCTGTCGCCGGTGCTGAAGAGAGTTTTCGGGCTATCAACATGGGGCTGGCACTTTCCGTGGTTGAGTACCTGGGTCTTGAGACGGCTCCGGCATTACAGGCGATGCGCCGTGTGCCGCAGGACAGGTATGATTTTCGCGTCGTTAACTGCGGTGGCGCCGAAGTGGCCATGGCATTCTCCGCCAACGATATAAGCAGTACCAGGACTCTGTTCCAGTCATTATTATGGTCTGAGCAAGAAACCCGGCTGATATACAATCACCGGGCGGACCGGCCCGGGCGTTTCAGGAGTTTTGTCGACTGGCTCGGCAATGCACACTGGCGGGAGGTGTTGATAATCGGTGATAAGCCGAGAATGCGGCCCGGATCTTCGCAATACCTGAAAATTAAAAATGAAAAAGAGTTACTACGGCTGTTCCAACCGGGTGATCGGGTTTTCGGCTGTGGCAATATAGCCGGGCTGCCCCTGTCACTTGCAGCTGATCTGAGTTGATAAACCGATTTTGCCCGGCAAGGTTTTTGCTGGGCATGATTTAAAAGGAGTTATTTTTGTGAGCAAGTATCTGAGCAGTTTTAGGTTCACTCTATGGCTGGTTATTGCCGCTTTATTCTTTACCGGTTGTGCCTCTGTCGAGGTGCTGGAATCCTCCCGTGATGCGAGGGGTATGCACGGGATGGTTGCCTCGGCGCATCCACAGGCATCCCAAATCGGCGTCGATATCCTCAAAGCAGGTGGCAATGCCGTCGATGCGGCGGTGGCTGTCGGCTTTGCCCTCGGGGTGCTGGAACCGAACGCCTCCGGAATCGGTGGTGGTGGTTTCATGCTCATCAGGCTTGCTGACAGCGGCGAAGTCGTATTCATAGATTTTCGCGAGAAAGCACCGGCTTTCGCGACAGAGGATATGTTTGAACTGGATGACCGGGGTAAGGTAAAACCCGATGCCAGGGGGTTAAACCCGGCGGTTGTGGGTGGTAAGTCGGTTGCCGTTCCCGGTGAAGTCGATGGCCTGCTGTTCGCGTTGGAAGAGTTTGGAAGCATGAGCCGCAATCAGGTGATGCTGCCTGCAATCACTCATGCCCAAACCGGTGTTCCAGTATCGAATGTTCTCGCCGGGATCATCACTGAACACTACGATGCGCTGGCGTCTTTCCCCGCCTCGGAAAAAATCTATCTGACGGACGGGTTTCCCAAGGAAGCGGGTGAAATCATTTTCAACCGTGACCTGGCAAAGAGCTTACGTCTGATCGCGGACCAGGGGCCTGATGGTTTTTATCGCGGCCCAGTCGCCCAGAGCATTGTCGATGCCGTACAGGCCGATGGTGGAGTTATGACGCTGGAGGATTTGGCCAACTATGAGGTGAGTCTCCGTGCCCTGGTAACCGGCAGCTATCGCGGTTATGAGATTGTCTCCGCTTCTCCCCCCAGTTCAGGCGGTACCCATGTCATCGAACTGCTGAATATTATGGAGAACCTTGATCTTGGGGAAATGGGCTTGAATTCCGCACAGAGTATCCACTACTGGGCCGAGGCAATGAAGTTGATGTATGCCGACCGCGCAGAGTACATGGCGGATACCGACTTTGTCGATGTCCCGCTCAAGGGGCTGACCTCTAAACAGTATGCACGTAGTCAGTTTGCTCGGATCGACGAAAATAGTGTCATAGAAATGCAGACCGCTGGTGACCCCTGGCCCACAGAAAGCGGTAGCACGACACATTTTTCCGTGGTTGACGCTGACGGCAATATGGTGGCCTGCACCAAGACCATCAATCATTTTTTCGCTTCGGGTATAACCGCTCCCGGCACGGGTATTTTGCTGAACGACCAGATGGACGATTTTGATAAGCGACCGGGCCAGGCGAATTCAATCGCCGGAGGCAAGAAACCCCTGAGCAGCATGAGTCCGATTTTGCTGTTAAAGGATGGTAAACCATACGCAACCATGGGCTCGCCCGGTGGCAAGCGGATCATCACCACCATGGCCCTGCTGATCTCCGACCTGGTTGATTACGATATGGATATCCAGACAGCAATCGATACACCGCGGGTAAACAACTACGAAAAAGGTCCGCTGAAAATTGAATCCCGGATTCCCCTGGATGTGCAGAGCGCACTGGTGGAGAAAGGGCACGAACTGGAGTTAAAGAAGGCCTTTGATCTTTATTTCGGCGGTGCACAGGGGATTGTTATCGATCATGAAACCGGCGAAATGCATGGTGGCGCGGACCCGCGCCGGGACGGTAAAGCAAGCGGTTATTAAGCATTCACGGGTTATGGCAGGATGTAGAGCTCTCTTATGGCGTTTTGGGATACACAATTATGAAACCTGATCTGAAAAGCGGATCTGTTTATTTTGCACGGATCAGAGCTCTATTTCTTGCTCTTTTGATACTCCTTGTTTTATCCACACAGGTTGCGGCGCAAATGGAGACCACGCCTGAATGGCTGCCCGGACTGCTGGAAAAGGAAAGTATCACTATCGTGATCACCGACTCCGGGTTGGGTGGGCTTTCTGTCGTCGCTGATGCAGCAGAAAAATTTAGGCAGCATCCGGTTTTCAAAGATGTGAGGCTAATTTTTGTCAACGCCCTTTTCAGAGATCAGGGTGGTTATAACAGCCTGCGCACACGCGAAGAAAAGCTGAAGGTTTTCAGCAGCGCGTTGCAGAGCATGCAGGATCGTTTTGCTCCCGATATTATACTTGTCGCCTGTAATACCCTGTCTGTTCTTATTCTGGATACCGGTTTCGTTGCGGTATCGTCCGTCCCGGTGGTAGGGATTGTCGAGAGCGGTGTCGACCAGATAGCGCAACAGTTGCGTGGCAACCCTTTGGCAAGGAACATTATTTTCGCCACCCAGACAACCGTCGACGAGGGGACACACAGGAATCAATTGTTGGATCTGGGAATAGGTGCCGGGCAAATAGTAACGCAGTCCTGTCCGCAATTAACCTTGTATATAGAGCAAGGTTATGACGACAGCTATACGGAAATGCTGATTGATGCATACGTTGATGAGGCACTCTCCCAGATGGGTGAAACATCCGGCCCCTTGTCCATCAGCTTCAACTGCACCCATTACGGCTATTCGATGGAATTCTGGAAGCAGGCTTTTGCCTCACGTGGTATCGAGGTGGCAGCATTCCTCAATCCGAATACAAAAATGGTCGATTTTTTACTGCCCGCTTCCCTGCACCAGCGTTACAAGCAGTCGGAGGTATCAGTGAAGGCGGTTTCCATGATCGATATTCCGGCAGATCGCCAGGACTCGATCGGGCGCTATCTACATACGGTTTCACCGGTTACGGAAACCGCCCTGCGTGATTTTGAACTGAATTCCAGCCTGTTCGAATGGCGCAGCCTGGTTTCCGGCGCTGAGAAGTAAGTCAGCAGCTTTATGGCATATGACCATGAAACATTCTGCCTGGCAATTGGCATGCTGCTCGGCATGCTTTATTACCATAAGACCGGTTGGGCCTGTGGAGGCATTATCACGCCGGGCGTCATCGCCATGTATATCGGCGATCCCGGGAAAGTGGGAGTCTCAATAGCGGCCGGGCTGATTACGTGGGTGCTGTTGGACGTGCTGGTTCGCTTCTCAGGCCTTTACGGGCGTCAGCGTCTTGCTGCAGCCATGTTGATCGCCCTGGCATTGCGCTATCCCCTGGTATCGTTATGGGGCGAAACGTCACTCTGGCTTGGCTGGGTTGTGCCGGGCCTGATCGGGGCTGATATGCAGCGGCAGGGCGTGGTTTTAACCCTTGCCGCCGTTGTAGCCGTCAGTATCGCCACAGTAATGAGTGTTCAGTTGTTGCAATTGGTGCTGTTTTGAAACATTCGGCTCAAAAACATTTTTCCCTAATTAACAGGAGCAGGTTGCTGTTGCTGGCTGCCGCCATGGCGGGATTGTGGTATTTGGCTGCTCCGGGTGTTCTGACCCCGGAGGAACGCTTGCTATGGGAGAAGATCAGGGCGGCGCAGCAGCATCTGTCCCAATGGAGGGAACACGATGGAACGTCGGAGCCACAGGAAAGCGATCCGTGGAATTGCGGACTAATCGGGCTTGAGTGGAGTGGAATCACCACAACTTTGGGCGACCTGAGTTCAAAACGGACTGCCTGTAATCCCGCATGGAGCATTCAGTTCAGCCGCTGGTTCAGCTATCTGGATCTCAAGTCGGGTGATCACATCGCCGTCTACTCTTCCGGGTCATTTCCAGGCTTGCTGCTCAGTGCCATTGCCGCCATCGAAGCGATGGAGTTAAAGCCATTGCTGATCGTATCGCTTGGGGCTTCTACCTGGGGGGCGAACCATCCTGACTATCCATGGCCGGTTTTGGCCACTGAACTGCGGCGCGGTGGGTTTATCCGTACGCAGGCGAACTATTACACACTGGGTGGCGGTGATGAGATGGGACATGGGTTACCCCCGGAAGGCGAGGCCCTGTTGCGCAAGGCGGCAAAAGAAGCCGGCGTTGAACTGCTCACGGCCGATAAGCTGGAAGGAATGATCGCTCTCAAAACGAAATTGCTGGAAAGTCACGAACCCCGTTTGTTTATCAATATTGGTGGTTCGCATGCCAACCTGGGTGATGCCAATGAGGTGTTGAAATTGCATACCGGCCTGGTTCCCGTCACCGATATCGATCTTGCCGGTAACGGTATAATTGGCATCGCGATGCGAAAGAATATCCCGGTTATCCACATGCTAAATGTGAAATCCATAAGTAATATGGTCGGAATTCCCTATGACAGTGCGCCGCGCAAAATAGCACCGACCCGGGTGAGCACATGGTGGTCCTTTACCGGCGTTATACTTTTTTTCACCGTCGTGCTGAGACATAGGCGATGGAGGCTGGAACCGGTTGAAGAACGAGGCCCTGTATAATCCGGGTACAGCGAGTATAACCTAAGGTTATTGGTCACGATTGAAGTTTCATTGGCAATCTGGAACCGTGAAGTCAAAATGATTGGAAGCATTTGATAGTGCGAGCCGGAATTGCGCCGGCGCCTGAATGGCTGTTAGTCAAAACGCCCAGGGCTACAGCCTTCAAAGCGGGATCTTCGGTCCACGCCAATAAAACTAATGGGCTTAAAGCAGGATATTGTCATGGCAACTCCATATGAAACCTTTGGCACGAGGCAATTCATTCTTTCCATCCTGATCGGCACCTTTTTACTCTTGCTACCCCCGGCAACCGCGCTTGCAGCAGATGAAGCCGGAGACGAGCTATTGTCTGAAGTGACAGTAAGCGCTACCAGGGTTAATCCGGTGGCTAACCCATCAAGAGTGACCCAATTATCGCAAGCCGATGCAAACGCAGATCAGGGCGATGAAGAAGGCGTGCTTGAAGAAGTTATTGTGGTCGGTTCCCAGATCAAGGGTGCCAAGATATCCGAAGCACTTTCGGTCTCGGTGATTAGCTCTGAAGATATCGAAATGCTGGGTATCAGTTCCGGTGATGAACTGCTGCAAGCCATGCCTGAGCAGGGTCAGAACTTTCTCAATGAAGCAGAAAATATCTCCGGCGGCGTTAATTCAGTACGTGGTGATATCGGTGCTTTCAACCTGCGCAATATGGGCACAGGTAACACGCTTGTTCTTTTAAACGGGCGAAGACTGGTTAACGCAGCAAGCTACCAGACCGAAGAGGTGGGCGGCAGTTTTGTACCGGTCAATACGGTCAACTCCAATGTGATACCGATTTTCGGTGTGCAAAGAGTCGAGGTGCTGCGTGACGGTGCTTCAGCCATTTATGGTGCAGATGCGGTGGCAGGTGTTATTAATACCGTGCTAAAAACCGATTTCGAGGGTTTCACCATTGCAGGACGTTATGAGGATTACGAGAACCACGGTCGCAATGACTATAACGTCAGGGCGGAATGGGGTAAGTTTTTCAACCAGGGGCGTACCAATCTTGGAATTTTTGCCAGCTATTATCACCGTGATGCAGTTAATTCCAGCGAGGATAAAAAGTGGGCTGATTCTAATTACATGCGCTTGATTGATGAAGATTCACCCTGGTTTGGCGATACCAGATTCAGAAATAACAGTATCAATTCGAATTGGGGACAATATGATGTTGTCAGAAGCATTTCCGGGGATCGTTACGGTTTGGTTGCCCATGGCATTACCGACTCCAGTGGTGAGTTTGAAACCTATCCCGTTGACGATGAACGTTGTGATGGCGGTTACATTATTGCCTCGAATACCTGCGGACATGCCGATGGCCAGGGCACTTACCGTTATAACCTGAATGATAACCGTGACATCGTCTCAGATCTCGACCGTTTGAACATCTTTCTCTATCTCAATCATGAGTTTGAAAATGGTATTCAGGCCTACACTGAAATTTCATACTATGATGCTGACACCTCCATGACCCGTCATCCATCAGCCTCGTTCTCCTCGGTGAAATTACGTGTCGACAAGGCAAATTATTACAATCCCCTGGGTCCTTGTGGTTCGCCGAACCGTTTATCCGATGATGTCATGGGAACGGATGTACCCTGCGAAGGTCTTGATCTGACCATCGACTACTACCGCCTCGCCGAGGTTCCGAGAATCGTAGATAATACCGGTAGCGTTTACCGTGTTTTGCAAGGGTTCAGCGGTACTTTCGGCAACAGCTTCTGGGATTGGGATGGCGCGATCATCTGGTCCAAAGCTGAAAAAACCGATATCACTCGAAACCGCGTATCTAATACCTTGTTGCAGGAAGCGTTAAATGATCCAACCGAGGCAGCCTACAACCCGTTTGGTGGTGGTGTTAACACCAACATTGAACGCGCGCTGGTTGATATATACCGTAAGAGTGAAACCGATCTTAAATTGATTGATTTCAAGGTAACCAATTCAGAGCTATTCAATCTGCCCGCCGGACCGGTAGGTTTCCTGTTCGGAGCCGAGTACCGCGAGGAATCATTCAAGGATGATCGTGATCCGCGACTTGATGGCACGATCGTCTTCACCGATTGGGAGGGAGATAGTTATCCCTTCGTTTCCGATGTTGTGAACTCATCCCCGACGCCCGATAACCATGGCGCCAGAGATGTCACATCATTCTTTACCGAGTTCGCAGTACCTGTTCTCGATTCACTGGATCTGCAATTGGCATTCAGGTATGAAGATTTCTCGGATGTCGGCAGCACGACGGTACCAAAAATTGCCTTTGGCTGGCGTCCTACCGACTGGCTGATGTTACGTGGATCCTGGTCAGAAGCTTACCGTGCGCCTAACCTGGTGACCATTAACGAGCAACTCGTGGTTCGTAATAACACCAGAAATGACTATACCTGCATCTACGCCGCTGAAAATGGTGGTGATCCGGATCAGGATACCCTGGATTGTAGAAATTCCATCCAGCGGCGGGCGATAGGAAGCAAGGATCTGAAACCTGAGCAATCGACCAATACCTCCATTGGTTTCGTATTGACACCAACCGCCAATCTGACCTTTACCCTGGACTTCTGGGCAATCGAGAAAGAAGACACGATTGGCCTGTTTGGTGAAGAAAATCATACCTTGCTTGATCTGCTTTTCCGGCTTGAGGCAGGAACCGGAAACTGTGCCAGTGTTATAGGAAATCCCCTGATTGGCAGGCAGGACCCTGGTGAAGATGAGGCCGCAATCTACGAAGCCGCAGGCATGTGTCCGGCAGGTGATATCGAATACATCACTGATAAATATGCCAATTTGGATACACGAACCGTCGAAGGCCATGATATTGGTGTTTACTACGATCTGGATACAAAATACGGTGATTGGTCCTTCACCTATGTCGGTACCTTCTACGACAAGTACGAGCAAAAGGCTGGCGGTGCCGCCCAACTGCTTGATGAAGCCCAGGAGGCAGGTGTGCTACCGGCACATTACCCGATTGATGGCTTTAATGACCTGATACGTCGCGATGGAAATCAGAGTTCCAAGATGAACGCACGTATCCGCTGGAGAAGAAATAACTGGGCAGCTTCAGCCTCGGTATTTTACCTGAGTGATTTCTACCAGAGCTCTTTAACCCTTGAAGATGAGACGCGTTGGGTAGTTCCATCCATGACAACCTATAACGCCAGTGCTGATTATTACTTTGACATGTGGGCGAGTGAGTCCAGGGTGCGTTTTGGCGTCAGAAACCTGACCAATGAGCGGGCACCGTTGGCCGATCGTTATTTCGGTTATTTTGCTGACGCGCATAACGACATGGGTCGTTCCTACTATGTTGATTTGAGGATGTCTTTCTAGATCTTTTTAGTCCCCGGGCGGGGGAGTGTTATCTCCCCCGCCTGATCATCCCGGTTTTATCCGAGTCTCCAAGTGACCATTAACCGGCGTTTTTACGCGTAGGACAATCCATGAACACTCGTACCCCCCATGTCCTGCTGGCTGCAAGTTTTGCGTGCCTGGCCGCTTGCGCCTCTATTGAGAAAACACCTGATACCGGTGCAGATGACAAGCCCGCATTCAAGCTGATACTGGAAGGTGGTTCCATATGGAAAGGATCCGGTTCCAAACCCTATGTCGCCGATATTGGCATACAGGGCGATCATATCGTAGCGATTGGCGATCTCTCCGGGCACGGCGCTAAACAGCGTATTGCGGTTCATGGACTCGACGTTGTGCCTGGGTTTATAGACATTCACA
>Ga0209013_10002403_pt1 | contig 16962 bp, 17 predicted proteins | sample Cruoilmetagenom2_FD_187291 | JGI IMG/M metagenome (GOLD analysis project Ga0209013, IMG submission 187291) | Oil polluted marine microbial communities from Coal Oil Point, Santa Barbara, California, USA - Sample 2 (SPAdes) (version 2) | ecosystem: Environmental > Aquatic > Marine > Oil seeps ...
TCTGCCGGCGCCGAACAGTGCAACAGGAAGTACGCTGTCTCCGCCTCCGGCAGCGGATCTACTAGCCCCGGCAGAGGCAGAAGAACAGTTGATGATCCACCTCTACGAACGGGTCAGCCCCTCGGTAGTGCACATCGGCGTGACTCAGGAAGGTGGCGCCGGGGGCGGCACGGGAAGCGGTTTTGTGCTGGATACCGAAGGCCATATCGTGACCAATAACCATGTCATCGAGGACGCAGAGCGCATCCTGGTTCGCTTTTTCGACGATACTACCGTCGATGCCGAGCTGGTGGGCGCAGACCCCGACAGCGATCTGGCCGTGATCCGGGTCGACGTACCGGCGAGACTGCTAGAGCCAGTGGAGTTGGGCGATTCGGCGGCCCTTCGGGTCGGTCAGAGGGCCATTGCCGTCGGCAACCCGTTCGGCTTTGAACAAACGATGACCTCGGGCATTATCAGTGCCCTGGGGCGGGTTGTGCGCCAGGAGAGCGGGTTCTCCCTGCCCCAACTGATCCAGACCGATGCCGCCATCAACCCGGGCAACTCTGGCGGCCCGCTGCTGGATTCGCAAAAGCGCGTCATCGGCGTGACCACCCTCATTTTCTCTAGCAGCGGCAGTAGCGCGGGCGTGGGGTTTGCCGTGCCAGTGAACACGGTCAAGCGCGTAGCTCCGGCCCTGATCGAGACCGGGCGCTATGCCGACCCATGGCTGGGCATTTCTGGGCAGGGTGTTACCCCGACGCTGGCTGAGGCATTGGGATTGGCCGCGGAGTGGGGCGTGCAGTTGCGCCGCGTGGTCCCGGACGGGCCGGCCGACAGAGCCGGGCTGCAAGGCAGCGGGCAGCAGATCGTGGTCGACGGTTTACCGCGGCTCACCGGCGGCGACATCATCGTCGCTCTGAATGGGCTGGCTGTGCGTGATATGGACGATCTGATCATCCGCCTGTCCGAGACACTGGTGGGGCAGCGTGTGACGCTGACCATTGTCCGCGACGACGAGGAGCAAAGCGTGGAGGTGACGCTGGAGGAACGACCCGTGCCCTAAAACGGGGAGCCAAGGTAGAGGGACGCACCTTCGGAGCAAGACGGCAGCGGTACCCACAACTGCCCCTAGTTCTGCCGCCGCGGCCGGTACTGTATGGCCTCAGCCAGGCGCGCCGTCTCGATGGCGTCGCTGCCGGTGCACTTTACAATCATCGACGAGCGGCGGCTGGCCACTTGGGCCCAGAGCTAGCGTCTTGTGCCAGAGTCTTGAGCTGGTACGCTGCCAACCAGCTCCTGGCGCACGTACACGCCAACGACGATCAGCGTTGCGCCGAGCAGGACAACAAAGCCAGCGATGAACCCCTGGGACGATTCCCCACCCGCAGTCGGCAGCCTTGCTTCCCCTATGGCAATGCGGCCTTCCGTGGCCGGGCTCACTGGCGACTGGGCACCGATGTACTCGGCCACCGCGTCGGACAGCAGCGCGCCGCCATCATAGGGGTCGATGGCGTTGGTGACAAAGATATCGTAGCCATCCCCACCGTTGCGCATGTACTCGTTGGAGGTCACCTTGTAGACCGCGCCCGGATCAATGGGACTGTACCTGCCATCGGCGTTCCTGACCTCTACGCTGGTGATGCGCGAGCCCACGGGCTGGTTGGGATCAAAGGTGTACCGCATCCCGCCCACCTGCGGGAACGCCCCACTCTGTTCCTCGTAGTCGCTGACGCCGTGCTCCAGGGCCGCCCGAACGTCAGAGCCTTTCAGGCCAAAGGTGGCAATCTGGTTGCCAAAGGGCAGCACTTCCAAAACGTGCCCCATACTTACGTCACCAGCCGGGATGCTGGCCCGGATGCCACCGCCGTTCAGGATGCAGATCTGTGTGTCCTCAGAGGCTGACTTCCACAGCATTGCGTCGCAGATCAGGTCCGCCAGGTTGGTCTCCTGGCTACGCACCAGCCCCCGATCGCCCTGCAGATCGACGGCCGACTGTCCGACGATCTGGTTCTTGAGTTCCTCCAGGGGCTGAGCATATTGGGTCACGTCGGCTGCAATGCTGGTATCTTCCGGTGTGCTTTCGTCGATAAAGATTGGCTCACCTGTGTACGCTTCCACCTTTCCATCAGGGCTGAACGTAATATCCAGGCGGCCCAAATACCTGCCCCAATCATAGGCGGTGACGACCAACACCGGATCGCCCGCCGGCGCCGTGACCACGGTGGGATAAGGGCCCTGAGTCCCCTCCATGTTGCCCAACGGCGTGTGGCTGTGTCCGCCCACGATGACGTCCACGCCATCCACTGCGGCGGCCAACTTCTGGTCCACGCTGTAACCCAGGTGGGTCAAGGCCACGATCTTGTTGATCCCCAGGCCCTCCAAGGCAGCCACCATCGCTTGGGCAGCATCGATGGCATCCCCAAAGACAACGTTGGGCCCGGGACTGGAGATAAGGGCTGTGTCCGGTGTCGTCAAGCCAAAGACGCCCACCTTTTCACCGGCCACGTCCAGGACCGTGTAAGCTTTGATGAGGCCGCCCAGATCGGGATCCGCCGAAGCGTCCAGGTTGGCGCTCAAGACTGGAAAATCGGCCTGCTGGACAAAGCTAGCCAGTCCGGCCGGGCCGAGGTCGAATTCGTGGTTTCCAACGGCCATGGCCTGATAGCCCAGGGCGTTCATAAAGTGAGATTCCTCTTCACCTTGCCATTGGTTGAAGAAAAGCGTGCCCTGGAAGGCATCACCCGCATCCACCAGAATGACGTTGCCGCCCCTGTCCTTCACCTGCTGGATGGCCGTGTAGCGCCGCGCCACGCCACCCCACCCTGCAGGGGCTGGTTGAAGGGCTCGAAGGACTCCAGGTGGGCATGCGTATCATTGGTGTGCAGGATCGTCAGGGTGAAGGGACCCTGGGCCCAAGCCACCGGCAGCAGCGAAAGCGTCAAAACCACCAGTACCAGGATAGACAACAGCCATTTGCGTCTGGGCATAGACATATTTCACTCCTTGTGAGATTTGATATGGCGGGAACGGTACCCGCCAGCCTAGTTGCCCTCTGGCGTCCAGGGGCGTCCTCCGCGCGCTCCTGGATGGCTCATGTTCTCTGCTACAAGCCGGTCGCCGGACAGTTTTACGCCCGGCTTCCACACGAGGGACTTGATGGATATCGATGCGGGCCTGAAGGGGACTGGAGATCCGAGTGTTTCCTATTCCATGTAAGACCCGCCAGCTGCGGTAATTGACAGGCCGGTGAGGAAGTCAGATTGCGCAGAGGCAAGAAAAGCGACCAATTGAGCTACATCCGCGGGCTGGCCCATACGGCCCATCGGAGTCGCCGAGATCGAATTCGCCAGCGTCTGCTCGCGGTATGCCTCTTTAGAAATGCCCTCTGGTGCTAGCGCTGCAGCCATATCGTCAACGCGCTCCGTCTCTATCAAGCTTGGGCAGATGGCATTTACGTTGATGTGGTGGGGGGCCAATTCCAGGGCTAGCGCCTGGGTGAAACCTCTGACCGCGAACTTTGAAGCACAGTAGGCGGCAAACCGGGCCATCCCCTGTTTGCCTGCTACCGATGATATGTTGATGATCTTTCCCCCTTGCCCCGGTATTATCATTGCTCGGGCGACGGCTCTACAGCAGAGAAACGTGCCTCTGACATTCACGCGCTGGACCAAATCCCAGGCGTCTTCTTCCAATTCAATCACAGGCACGCGATCTCGGCCGGCGGGGGCGCCAGCGTTGTTTACCAGAATGTCAATCTGGCCAAACTGCTGTAGGGCTTGGTGGACCATCCTGTCAACCTGCTGCGCATCAGAGACATCGGCCACAATAGCACAAGCCTCCTGGCCCAAGGCTTCAATTTCGTGGACGACGTCTGGCAGACCGGCCCAGTCCGGCGATCCTGTGCGCCGCGCGACCACGTCATTGACGACAACGTCAGCCCCCTCTTGGGCCAGGCGCAACGCGATGGCACGTCCCAGGCCCTGTTTGCCACCAGCGCCAGTCACCAGCGCCACTTTCCCGCTGAGATCGTACACAGGATCCTCCTTATCCAATGTGCTCGTGTAGGCAGAGTCGGCACACAGTTCATGAAGCCACCTGGAGCAGGTTCTGATTCAGGCGTGGCGCGCTTGGGATTCTATCGAAGAATCCGCTGATCGCTGAGATCCTTGCCGCCCACCGTTTTGGTAACGCTCGCGCCTCGAATCTCTTTGATTTCCAGATCATAGAAGGTGTTTACAATGTTGTATTGGGTGGGCATGTCTTCCCAGCGGGCTATGTGAAACTGCACACTACCATCGCCAACCCAACGCTCTTTGACCACCCGGTGCGGTGTAGCTGCTGGCGTCAGGGTGGCATAGGTCATGTCGGCGGCGCCCCATTCCCCAGTTCTGGGCATGTACTTGTAGTGGAGGATTCCATCGCCGGTTTGGGCTAACGCAAGGCGCTCAGTCTCCGCGGCGGATAACTGGCGCAAATTGTTGACCTTGACATCAAGGAACTTGAACCCCATCCAACTGGCGGTTACGTGTGTTTCGCCGCGTAAAACGACCGGCTCTGGCAGTTCGCAGTAAACCTTGGCAAAACCCAACTCCTCGCGCCCGGTGATAATCGGGTCAGTCAGATTCTCCCAGAGCACGGTCAAAAAGCTGCCGGTCACGCGGTCCTGTTTTCCATGAAAGGTAGCGGGAAACGAGACGCCAAGAATGTTGTAACCGCGACCTGCTAGCCACTCAATCTCAGTCAGGTAAGAAGCCTCAACGGTTACAATAGGTTCTCCGGTGAGTTCGAAGCGTTCAGGCAGCAATGCCTCAAGCTGATCACCGTTGGTCAGAAAGCTGACGGCGATGGTTGTAGTCTTTGGTGTATCCTTGTTCTCGAATTTCCGACCATCTGCACCTTGCCTCGGTCCGGTTCGAGGCCCAAAGTGGGTTGGCATGCGATACATCTTGCCAGGTTGAAAGTGATAGGGCATCGTTTCCTCCTTTGCTGACAGGACTCACTTACCCAAGCTGGTACACTCGCTGCTCTTCTCACGGCCACAGTATATCACGAGCGGGTAGTTCGAGCAAGGATCCGCTTCGGAGCGAGATGACCTGATCCTCTAGAACATGAGAGGGTCGGGTCTCTGCTTCGCACAAGCCCTTTTGTATGCAAGCTGAATGCGTTGAAATGATAGAATCAAGTCCATCCAGGCGTAATAGAAATAGTCAAGATCATAAAAAAAGGTACAACTATGGCTGAAGAATGGAAGCTGACCGGAACCTACTTTGAGGCCTGCAACTGTGATGCTGCGTGCCCCTGCGTCTTTCTGAGCGCGCCCACTACAGGAGATTGCACGGTCCTCGTAGCCTGGCACATCGATGAGGGGAATCAGGGGGACGTTGCACTCGACGGGCTGAATGTCGCGATGGCAGCGTACGTCCCGGGCCATATGCTGGAGGTGCCGTGGAAGGCCGCCCTCTACTTTGATGACAGAGCTACCGAAGCTCAGCAGGGCGCCCTGACGCAGATCTTTGCCGGTCAAGCCGGTGGACATTTCGCGGCGTTGGGGGCTCATATCGGCGAGGTACTGGGGGTCACCAACGTGGCGATCGACTATGAAAGGAATGGAAAACGGCGCAGCATCCGCATTGGAGATGTGGCCGAAGCAGAGATCGAAGCCATCGGTGGTCAGGGCGACGCGGAGGTGACCGTCAACAATCACCCCCTGCACATCGCACCAGGTTACCCTGCGGTCGTCTCCAAATCCAAGAAGCTTAGCTATCGAGACCACGGGCATGAGTGGGAGATCTCGGATAAGAACGGGCTCTTTTCCCCGTTCACCTACACAGGAGGCTGAGGAAGATGGCCGTGGGAGTCGCTGGAACCATCCTGAAACGAGACCGTGTCATCGTGGTCGCTGGCCTGGGTGGAGTCATAGCGCTTGCTTGGGCTTACGTGGTTTACCTTGCGCGTGGCATGTCGAACATGACCCCGGAGATGTCCATGCCCAATATGCAAGTTTGGGGCACCACGGATTTCGTACTGATGTTCGTCATGTGGTCGGTGATGATGGTGGCCATGATGACCCCTTCCGCAGCACCCATGGTCCTCATGCATAGCAGCATGGAACGGCGACGGCACGCCGACCAGAACCCGTACCTGGCGACGGCGATCTTCCTGCTCGGCTATCTCATAGTCTGGACCGCGTTCAGTGCTGCGGACACCTTGGCCCAGTGGGGGCTACACACCGCGGCTCTGCTTTCCCCGATGATGGTCAGGACCAGTCCAATCCTGGGCGGGATCCTGCCCATAGGGGCCGGGGCCTTCCAGTTCACGCCACTCAAGCATGCTTGCCTGTCAAGCTGCCGCTCCCCTTTGGGCTTTTTCATGACGGAATGGCGGGAGGGAGGACGAGGTACCCTGGTCATGGGTCTCCGGCACGGAAGCCTCTGCATGGGCTGTTGCTGGCTAGTGATGGCCCTCCTCTTTGTAGCCGGCGTGATGAACCTGCTCTGGGTGGCAGCCATCGCGGCGTACGTCCTGGTTGAAAAGGTCGCGCCAGCGGAGCATTGGGTGAGTCGTGCCATCGGGCTGGTGGTCATCGGCTGGGGAGTGTGGATGCTTGCAGGAGCACTGTGGTAGTGGTGCAGATGTCCTTGACGGTGCACCGCAGGCGTCCGGCCCAGGCTTCAGTGGTACAGTGTATTGTCCGCTGTCGCAACCGTGCGACAGCGGACAATACACTGAGGCTTTGGCGGCCCTTGTTTTGGTCAATTGAAAAGATGGCCAAGTGATCATGGAAAACAGGGCCATTGTGCTATCTTGATTTAACTTTGACAATCGAAACCAGGGCCACCCCGTCGCCGCCAGGGCTGTGGGCAGGGTGGTCAAGTCGCGGTCGCTTGCGAGTTGGCCACTCTGTTAACCGGCATACCACCTGAGTTGCCTACGTCTGCCTGCGGTGCCGGTACTGGATGGCCTCTGCCAGGTGCGCCATCTCGATCCCGCCCGATCCTGCGAATTGGGTTGGTACCTGCAAGGCTTGCCCTGAGCTTATCGAAGGGCCTTCCGAAGGGCCGGTGACGGTCCGGGGCAGCTTGAGGATGCCCAGGACTTGCTTCCAGTCCCGCAGGCGCCTGGCGCTCATCTGGAGCTGCTGTATGGCCGCCCGCAGCAGGTTCTGCCGCCCGTGCCTGGGTCTGGCACGGACATCGTCCACCGGGCAATGCTCGCGCACCTCGGCCGGGCCAACCTATGCTCAGGCAAGGGCGCCGGCATTGGCCAGCATGTCGCTGCTGCCTTCGAATCGCTGGTGCTGGCGCTCCCGGGCCGTCTCCACCCGCGCCTGGATAGTGCCTGTTCTCTGCGATAACAGGGCCGAGGGCTCACCCAGACGGGCAGTGGAGGGCTTTCAGCCTGTCTTCTGAGCCGGCTTCCACGCGGGGGGTGCCGATGCGGTCCAGGAGGGGACCGGAGCTTCCCTTGAGTTCGTCCTGAGTGTAGCCGAAGGACCTGCTGAGGGGATCCGCTTCTGATAGCGGCCGAACATGCTGTAAGGGCATTCATGGACCGGCTCACAACTCAATAGACCGCTACCCGTTGGCCACACGTCTACTACTTCCACAGCGAGTCTGGTGGCACCACTGAGAACTGAACGGTACGGTACGCTGTCAGCCGATCCCAAGGCCAACTGACCTGCGGAGTAGCGAGCGTGGAGCTTGCCCGGCCCCAACGCTCACTGGTCCCAGGCGCGGCGGCCAAGCTACGTGTGCCTGAGGGCGCACTGCCCATGCCCGCCCGCGCTGCCCAGGTCCTCGCCGGCTGCCCCGAACCCCGCCAGAAAATCAGGAGGGCGCCGGGGCAGCCGAGATGATGCTCTCCGCACGGGCGCCAGCCCTGGGCCTGCACAACAGACGGGTTCTCTCTCCTACACCGGCCCCCGCGTCGTTGCAGTCACTCCCTCCATGACATCGAACTGCTTCACGCTGAAATCACTGAGGGCCGGATGACCGGTCACCTGGGCTGCGAGCGGTGAGTTGAGCAGAGCATTCAGGGATTCCTCATCGTCGAACAGGTAGATCCCTCCCGCTTCACCCTCGCCTTCGTTTATGATCCAGATCTTCCAGCGAAGACCGGGGACAGTGGCGAATTGGTCTGCAAGGGGCGCTACAGCCCCCTCGTAGTCAGCCGCAGACACGCTAAACCGGATATTGAGCTGCAGAAGGCTGGCGGACATGGTTGTACCTCCTTTGGACTGAACTTCGATGCAACAGCGAGCTGCACCATGGTCCAGTCAGAACGCAGCTAGCCATGGAGATGGAATCGATTTGTTCTATTGGCACCTCCTTCCACCTACGTGAACCCTACTGGCGGCAAGACGGGCACGTCTTGGCTGGCGTGCTCATGAGTTTCCAGAATCTTCTACCTGCAGGCCGGCCGCCTGCAGTCCATCGAAGCTCGCCTCTGCTGGCCCAGTCCCGGCGTCAAGCTGCCGGTGGCTCACAGCGATGACACTGACGGGGCGCAGCCAGACCCCGCGTCACCCAAGGACTACCTACCCGCCCTCGCAAATCGCCTTCAGGTTCTCAAGCGTCTGCTCCAAGCTGTTGGCCTGCATGCGCTCAATGATCAGGCGGTCGGCGAACTTGCCCAGTACTGATCCCGGCACCGTATACTCCATGTCCGCAGTCAGTCGGGTGCCCGTGCCTTCAGCGGTATAGGTAAAGGTTTGCTCTCCATGCAGAGGTCCGCCGATCGTGCCTTTCCATCGCGCCCGTTTGGGCCCTTTGTCAGCTTCCAGCACTTCGGTCGTCACCGGGAACTCCATCCCGGCCATCAGGTATCTCTGCTCCACCACTGTACCGACGCCGCCATCTCCGGTCATCTGCACGATGTCGCTGAGGCCAGCATACCAGCTTGACCAACGGTTCACGTCAGTTGCCACGCCCCACACCTTGTCCAGCGAAGTTTCGACCAGGATGCTTTTCTTTATGGTAGCCATCGATTCCCTCCTCTCTACGTGATTAGTCTGGAGAGCGCGGAGCACTCTCCCCTCGATTCTCACTGGGCGACAGTCATGCTTCGATGGGCACCACCTCCTTAACGCCAGTAACACGGCCCTCGCCATCCGGCCTGAGGGCCACCCAACCCGAACAACCGGGCCCTCCCGGGACAAATCCCAGTGCAAGACCGGCTAGAGTTCGTCCATCGCGTTGGCCTTCATGAAGAAACAAAAAACCGAAGGCAAACCCCTGGCCTACGCCCGGTTGCTTTCGGCAGCTACGTTGAGACTTCAGTGGAATCCGCCGCCACAGGGAAACAGCGATGTTGTGCAGTGCTTATTGACATTTTGATTATACCAGGAATTGAGGGTATTGTCAAGCCCCCGGTTTACCCGCAGGCGGAAATCGAGACTTGCCCATTTGTGTAATCTAGCTACAAAAAGGGTACCCGGGAGCGACCCGCCAGCTCGCAGAGGAGAGCAAAGAACATGTGCTGCGAAAGACCGCTGCAATCGCAGGCTCTATAATCATCGTGGCTGCATCGCTGCTCGTGGTGGACCGTCGTAGACTAGACCTGCTATCCAACGTCTTTGCCTCTGACTCACCCGTGCCTATCCTGCATGCAGATCTGCTGATGGTGCAACCTGATTCGTTTCTTTCGCCAATTCTTACTGTTTATGTGACGCTGGGGGCCAACGCAGTTTTAATCCAAGAAAGGAAAGAGGCGAAAAATGCACAAAGTCAAGTTTGTGACCGAGTGGCCCGTTGAAGGTAAACCGGATGCCATTGCCGTCAGCCCGCACGGTGACGTCTTTGTCAATATCAACCTGAATCACCGAGTGGTCAGGCACAGCGCAGACGGCATCCCGCTCGGAGAGTGGCCCCTAGAGGGTGTGCCCAGTGGGATTGCCGTCAGCCCGGAAGGCGAGGTTCTTGTCGCTCTCTACAAATTGCGCCACATAGTGAGGTACAATAGTGATGGAACCCAGCTTGGTGGGTGGCCGGTTGAGGGCAATCCTGATGGCGTTGCCGTCGGCCCGGAAGGTGACGTCTATGTCAACATCAACCAGAACCACCGCGTGGATAGGTACAGCATAGACGGAAACCCGCTCGCAGAGTGGCCCCTCGAAGGCGAAGCGAGTGGGATCGCTGTCGGACCACATGGTGACGTCTTTGTCAACATCAACCAGAACCACTGCGTGGTCCAGCGTGGCGCAACAGGAGACCTGCTCTCGGAGTGGTCTGTAGTGGCGGGGGTGATAGAGACAAATGGCATCACCGTGGGTTCGGGAGGCGAGGTCTTTGTCAACATCCATCAGAACCACCGCATAGTGGGCTACAGCGCCCACGGAGCACTGGTGGCGGAGTGGGGCGCTGAAGGCAGTGGGCCAGGCCAGTTCCTTTCACCTGTTGGCGTGGCCATTAGTAAGGATGGGCTCGCGTATGTGGCCGACAGAGGCAATAGTCGCATCCAGGCCTTTCGCGTACGAGGGTAGTTGCAGCGCTGGCAGCTCAAGATTCTCAATTCACAACGCCCATCATGCTGCGAGTTGAGGTGCAGTGCAATAACGGATTCGGGAACAGGAGCAGCCTGAGCCCCCAAGACATCAGGGGCTCGGTTCTCTTGTGGATCCTTCATGCTCACAGGGTGATCACAGAAGACCCTTCGCGGTTCCGTTCTGGGTGATTCTCAGTTTGGGAATGTGAATTGACGTGGCCGTGCCCTGGGCAAAGTGCACACCTGAAACAGTAGCCAATTGATAGCTTGTCAAGTCGACTGAGGGATACCAGATTGCAGGGCATTCGCCAGCAAACTCGGGGGCACAGTCGGACGGCCTGGGTCAGGACTGTGGAACTCGGCAAAGTCTTCGTCGCAGAAGAACTCACCCCGGTGGCGAGCCAGAAGGCCGTAAAAGGTGCCTTCGCCCACATGACCGAGATACAGATCGTCGGCCTCAAACATACCAAGTTGCGCAGAGCGCTTTCCAGGCATCGGTCACTCCAGACTCACAGTCCGTAGGAGTGTATCGCAGCTTGATCGAAACTACCAACTCTTCGGCCGGATTTCTAGAGCTTGCCCAGGATCTGCCGGGCAATGACCAGTCGCTGGATCTCGCTGGTTCCCTCACCGATTGTGCACAGACGTTGGTCGCGGTAGATTCGCTCGACCGGATACTCGCGGCTATAACCGTAGCCCCCATGGATCTGTACGGCCTTAAAGGCCGCTCGCTCAGCGACCTCCGACGCATACAGTTTGGCCATCGCCGCTTCTTTGGTGAATCGCACTCCCGCATCCTTCATAGAGGCTGCCCGATACACCATCAGCCGGGCAGCGTCGATTTCTGTGGCCATGTCGGCGATCATCCATTGGATAGCCTGGAATTTGGCGATGGGCTGGCCGAACTGCACCCGTTCGTTGGCATATCGGGTGGCTTCGTCCAGGGCTGCCTGGGCCAAGCCCAAGGCCATGGCGCCGATGCTGATCCGACCGCTATCCAGTGTGATGAGCATTTGGCGGAAGCCCTCGCCCTCTTTGCCCAGCAGGTTCGAAGCTGGCACCCGGCAGTTTTCGAGAGCAAGAGCCGATGTTACAGAACCTTTGAGTCCCATCTTTGGTTCGTTCTTCCCGGGGATGAATCCAGGTACGCCCTTCTCCACGAGGAAACATGAGATGCCTTTTGTTCCTGCTGTCGGATCAGTCTTGGCAGTGCAGTTGACTACGTCGGCTAGGGCGCCGGAGGTAATCCACATCTTGCAGCCGTTCAGGACATAATCGTCGCCATCGCGAACTGCTGTGGTTCGAGTGGCGCCTGCGTCGGATCCGGCCTCCGGTTCGGTCAAGCCAAAGGCGGCCAAGCCCTGTCCGCTGCACAAGCGCGGCAGCCATTTCTGCTTTTGCTTCTCGGTGCCAAAGGAGTGAATCGGCCCGCATCCTAGCGAGATGTGTGCGGCGTAGATAAGCGCCGTGGATCCGCACGCCCGCGCAATCTCCTCCACGGCGATGGCATAGCTGAGATAGTCGCCACCTCCACCCTCGTATGCCTCGGGGTAGGGAAGGCCCATCAGCCCCAGCTGCGCCATCTGCTCGAAGTTCTCTGCTGGAAACTCCTCAGTCGCGTCCACGTACGCGGCCCGGGGGGCGACTACGTTCTGCGCAAAGTCGCGCACCATGCTGCGCACCATGCGCTGCTCTTCATTCAGTCCGAATTCCATGGTGTGCTGCCTCCTTTGGCAGAGACAGGGGGAACGCGATCTGCTAAGTGCTAGCGAGCTTCCCTATTAGCCTCGGCTCACCCCAAACAGCCCAAGCCCGCCGGTGATTGCCCAGACCATCTGTTGCGAAATGGACGCGCATCACATCCCTCGGCAGGGTGGCAAGCCGAGTTCGTAGCTCTTCCATTCTCGAAGGTGCTGGGTCTCACTCCAGATCTTCCCGAGTCTGTTCGGCGGTTGACCCTCTAGTCTTCGAACTTGAAGGAGACCTTTAGCTTGGTGCGGTAGGTTATGACCTCACCGTCATCGATCTGCATGTCCATTTCGGCGACCTCGGCGATGCGCAGGTCGCGCACCGACTTTGCAGCCCTGTTCACGGCGTTGGCTGCCGCTTTCTCCCACGACTCTTCGCTGGTCCCGACAATCTCAATCACCTTGTACACGCTGTCTGCCACGTTTCTCTCCTTTCTCCCGCGGGCCTGCCAGGCCCGCGGCAATGGTGGGGACTGTGCCCCTGCACTCAGGTGAGTGCTCCGGTCACTTAAACCCCTATCCTTGGCCGGGCTCCGTGATTCCGGGGCACGGCCATCGCCAGTCCAGATCGTGGCGAATCAATCCTCCACTGGCCGGAAGTAACGGATGTCCAAGATTGAACCCTCTCTTTCAGCGGCGTCCTTGAATAGCGCCTCCACGTGCATACCTATGTGCACCGCATCCGGCTCTACATCACCCATATAGTGCACGAGCCCGCCGTTGGCTCCGTCCAGTTTGACGTATGCCAGTATCGCTGGTGGGTCAAGGGGCTTTTCGTCCAGGTCGCGGAATAGGACCGTGTAGGTGAATACAGTCCCTCGGTTGGGCACCTCCACCCAAACCTCCAGGTCAGCGAAACAGCGTTCACAGAACATCGTCGCCGGCACGTAGGTCAAATCACATGTCTCACAGCGCGTCCCGAGGAAGCGGCCGCCATCCTTGATTGCGCGGAAGAACCTCTCACCGGCAATGCCTGCCGTATAGCGGCTTGTAATCGGGATATCGCCTCGCCAGGCGACGGCCTGGCCAAGTTTGTCAACCTTTTCCAGTATGGCCATGATGTCCTCCTCAGAGAAGAGCAGATTGTCGCAGACTGATTGCCACTGTACTACCCAGGATCAGCCTGTCCGCGAAGATACCAAGCTGCGAGCCCACCAACCTAGCACCAACCCATCGCTTCATTCTTACAGGGGCTTGAAGTACTGGATGTCCAGGATCGAGCCCTCGCGCTCATCGGCCGGTTTCCACACCGCCTTCACCCTCATTCCAATCTTGACGTCGTCGGGCTGCACTTCAGACAACACGTGCATGATGCCCACCGCGGGTTGAGTTCCGTCGATGTCGATCACGGCCGGGATCTCAGGATCGGTCAGATACTGCATGTCCCAGGTCACATAGCAGAGTGAGAAGGTGTTGACCGTGCCAGTGTCCGGCAAGGCTACCCAATCGTCCATGGGGCGGAAGCACCACTCGCAGAAGTTGCGCGGCGGGATCACAGTGCGGTGGCACTTGTTGCATCGGACGCCAGTCAGCTTGCCTGCCTTCAGCTCGGCCAGGTAATGGCCGATGGCCACACCCGCGTCCCAGGCGTACTGAGCGTTCGGGTTCCATTCATTGTACAGGACTTTCTTCTCGCGGAAGTCGGATTCCCTCAGGTACACGCCACGGAACTCATCGATCTTGACAGTCATGGTTCTCTCCTCCTACGTGCCCATCACGACTACGGTGCCCACTTGCATCAGGTCGCCCCAGGCCTGGGCCACGCCTCGTTTCGGCTGCCCGGGCACCTGGCGAGCACCAGCCTCTTCTCGGAGTTGCCAGAAGAGCTCGGCCACCTTCATCAACCCCGCGGCGGCGATGGGGTTCCCTACACCCAGCAGACCGCCGCTTGGGCATACGGGCAGATCCCCATCCCGTTGGGTGATGCCCAATGCCGTGGCTTCGGGTGCCTTGCCGCGGTCAAAGAGCTGCAAACCCTCGAGATGGTGCAGTTCCTTGTAGTTAAAGGGGTCGTAGGGCTCAGCGATATGGATCTGCTTGCGTGGCTCGGTGATGCCTGCCATGTCGTAGGCCATGCGCGCCGCATTCTCCACGTAGCGGGGATAGCAAAGATCACGGTTGGTCCAGTACGCGGTGTCCAGGTTCCAGCCCACGCCCTCGATCCACACCGGCTTGTCGCTGATTCGTTGCGCCACGTGCTCCGCTGCCAGGACCAACGCCACCGCACCGTCCGTGATCGGACTCACGTCCAGACGTTGCACAGGCCAGGCCAGCACTTCGGAGTTGAGCACGTCGTCCAGTGTGATGTCCGCATTGCCCAAGAGGCTGCATGGATGGTCGGCTGCGTTCCGCTTGTTCTTGACCGAAACGAGAGCGATGTCCTCCTTCTTGAGCCCATAGGTGTTCATATAGCGATTCATTTCCATGGCAAAGATCCACAGCAGGTTGGGGCCCAAGGGACGCTCAATGGTGTGGTCAAAGATAGTCAGAAAAGCGCCCTGGGGATGGGGCTGGCAGGACGACATTTTTTCTTCGCAAACGACGAGGCAGATGTCGAACAGACCAGATGCCACGTGGTACCAGCCGTGGATGGGCGCATAGACGCCGGTCCCACCGCCCACGTAGCAGCGAGTGTAAGGCTTGCGCCAGGCGCCCGAGCCATCAGCTAGGTACTCGCCCTTCATGTGGACGCCGTCGAACGAGTCGGGCGCGGTCCCATGGACTACGCAATCGACATCGTTGAGGGTCAGATCGCAAGTTTCGAGGGCCATGCTGGCAGCCTCGAAGGATAGTTCCTTGCCTGTCTCCTGTGCCCGGCGCACAAACTTGGTCATTCCGGCCCCGACAACGGCGACGCGTCGCTTGAGGCTTCGATTGACGTTCGGCATTCCCATGGTTCGCCTCCTCAGTTGTTCAGGACCACGGCCGCTCCGCTGGTTGTAGGCACGCCGCGCCAGCCAAAGGCCAGTCCAGTTTCCACTTCAGGGAGTTGGTGTGAGCCCGCCTCACCGCGAAGCTGTAGCACCACCTCGGCCACGGCCCGCAGGCCTGATGCGTCGAGCAAGTCGCCGCCGCCCAAGCTGCCGCCCGATACATTGACCGGCAGATACCCATCCGTGCCGGTGACCCCCTCGGCAGTCAGATAGCCAGCCTCGCCAAACAAGCAGAAACCCAGAGCTTCCAGGTGCTGAAGTTCCTTGTACGAGTAACCGTCGTCGATTTCGGCAAAGTCGACCTCTTCCATCGGGTTGCGGATGCCGGCCATCTCGTACGCACGCTTGCCCGCACCTTCGGCATAGATGGCCCTTCCCCACGCACGCGTCTCCAGACTTGAAGCGTCGTTGCACCAGCCAATGCCCCGAATCCAGATAGGCACATCGGTCAAGCTCTCTGCCACGCCGGCTGAGGCGAGCACGAGCACGATGGCCCCGTCGGCATGGGAGCTGATGTCCTGCACGGTGAGGGGATACGAGACCATCTCTGCGTGGAGCACGGCCTGAGCTTCAATGCTTGCCCCGTATGCGGCTGTGGGATTGTGGAGTGCGTTCCGTTTGTTCTTCACCACAACCTGGGCGCACTGCTCTCGCGAGGCGCCGGACGCCCACAGGTAGCGGCTCATCTCCATTCCGGCGATAAACACCGGGTTAGCACCCAAGGGACGGTTGAGCACGGGGTCCATGGCGTAGGCAGTGATATGGGGGAGCGTCAGCACATTGGATGCCTTGCTATGTGCCTCCACAACCACTATGTCGAATAGGCCACTGGCGATCTGCATATAGGCAGTCGCCAGGCCGTGGATGGCTTCGCCTGGGATTGTGACATTGGGCTTCAGCAGCCCACCCAGTTGATCGGGCACGTATTCATCAAAGATGCTGGTCCCCTCAACAAAGTCCTCGGCAATCGTGACAAAGCTATCTACGTCCCGGCGGGGATCCACGCCCGCGTCTTCATAGGCTTTGACCGCGGCTTCGAACATGAGCTCTTTGTAAGAGACCTCTGGTGTCAGGGGGCGGAAGCTGGTGTAGCCGATGCCCACTATTGCCACGTTCTTGGACATGGTATGCCTCCTTCTGGATGGCCAATTAACCAAGCCGCTCGGACTCGATCATTGGCATTCTGACAATATACTTCATTTCGGAAAACTCAGCACATGAAACCCGGGTGGGCGAGTCAAGTAACCAGCACAGGTATCTGACACAGATGGCATGTTCTGCTGACCTGCGCTACCGGTGGTGGGTATGATCAGCGCGATTACGGGAACTGCGAGCAGAGTCGCGGCTGCCAGAATGAAGGCAGGTTTTCGACTCCTGCAAGAAGTGATCTTGATCATTCCTGCCGGTCCTTTCTCCAGGTCTGATCTAGCTTGTCGTCTTCGAGCAGCAAAGAAACAAACGGGTGGGCAAATCACTGGCTCAGGCTTGGTTGCCTTTGGCAGCTACGTAGAGACTTCTGTGGAATCCGCCGTTACAGGGAAACAGCAATGTTGTGCAGTAGTTATTGACATTTCGATTATACCAGGAATTGAGAGCATTGTCAAGCCTCCATTCTGGCCACAGCGGGGCGAGCGCATTTACACGCAGTCCGCGTGAACCCTGTCATTCTGAGTTAATCCATGGTGCAGGGCACCACTCAGCAGGAGATGACACTGCCCGCTCTGCCGAGCCCTGCTCATTCTGGACCACCCGGGCCCTGCTCGAGACCGTGTGAGAAGTCCCGGAAAAAGGAAGGTACTTTGGTCCATTCCGAAGCG
>Ga0209013_10002404_pt1 | contig 16962 bp, 18 predicted proteins | sample Cruoilmetagenom2_FD_187291 | JGI IMG/M metagenome (GOLD analysis project Ga0209013, IMG submission 187291) | Oil polluted marine microbial communities from Coal Oil Point, Santa Barbara, California, USA - Sample 2 (SPAdes) (version 2) | ecosystem: Environmental > Aquatic > Marine > Oil seeps ...
GTAGATCAAAAATGATGAAAGAGACAGAATAGCACAGGCACCGAAAATATTGCAAACAGAGTTTTCTAAAGCTTTACCTCTTTCATCAAGCGTTGCATAGGCAGGAGTGTAGAGTAAAGATAGAGCAACAAAAAACTGACAATACAGGCCGTCGCCACGCGGACTCCAACAATGACCCAGTAACTGGCCCCGAAAATGACAAACAGCAGGGCATCCTCGATGATGGAGTGGCAGATCATCAAAAAGGTGGCAATAAAAAAGACATCTCTTTTTTCAAGATGACCGGCATCGACCTCTCTGATCAAAATACCCGCACCGTAGGTGATACCGAGCAACTGACCGACAATGATGGAAAAGGAGGAGTTCACCCTGCCGGCATACGCTTTCATGATCCGGGTTGACTTCAACCAGTCCATGAAAAAAATAATCACGGAAATCAAGCCGATAATCTTAATGGAAAGCACAAGGGCGTTACCTGCTGAGCCAATCAGCATGGCAGTGGCACTGTCATACTGTTTCAAGGCGGCTGTCCCCTGTTCCACGCTGCTGTCAAAAAACGATGCAGGCATGATCATCAACGGCAACACAGTAAAAAAGGCCATGATGATCCGCAGGGCAACAGAGTAGCTGTAGGAAACCCCCAGTCGTCTCATGATGGCGGATTCTACGAGCAGGGAATGGCAGACACCCAGGAAAACGGCCAGAATGGTCCACTGATATGGGGTCAACCCCAGGGGAGCAGCAAAGGCAATGGCCGCATACAGGTTAAGCAGCACGCCGGCGGCAATGGACATGGCAGCCTCGGCAGGCAGATCAAGATACGAGGTGATCGGAGTAAACAAAAAGGTGACATGGCGAAGCAAGTCAAAATAGAGCAGGATATCGGCCAGAATATAGAGCGGGACAATCAGCTTGATAATGAGCAGTGCACTGCGTAGCGACGACTCAAAGCTTTTTTGCATTGCTGTCTTATGAAAGAGTTGCATATATTTTTTTGGTAACTATTCAGTTAGTGCCCTGAAATTTGCAATACCACTGCACAGTTACTTTTTTTGAATTCATGATTTTGCCAACTGAACCATGAAAAGCTTAAAAAACCCACTCTTTTTAAAAGGTTGTGTGCAGTATAAAATTAATGATAATTTTTATTGACAAAGATCTCTAATACTATATAATCTTTATTAAGAATAAATCTTATCGACTTGTATTTTACATCATTTAATGACAGAGACAAAACTGAATAACCGGCAAATTGAGCGCCTCAAGCAGGTCTTTGATGAGGCGGATATCAAACTGACCCACCAGCGGCTGCTAATCTTCAGCGAGATGATGTCCTCCCATGACCATCCCTCTGCAGAAGCCGTCCACCAGCGACTGCAGGAGAAAATACCCACCATTGCCATTGATACGGTATACAGAACCCTGGCCACCTTTGACGAACTTGGCATTATCAAAAAACTGCACGTCATGGGCGAACGGGCGCTTTTTGAGAGCAACCTGGAGCGACATCACCATTTTGTCTGCACCCGATGCAAGGGTGTTGAAGATATCTACTGGCCTGAGTTTGACAACACAACACTTCCAGAGGAAACCGGCAGTATGGGAAAAATTCAGTCCCGTCACCTTGAACTACGCGGTACCTGCAATCGTTGTCTGGAAGAGATTAAAGAATCTGTATGAATAAACAGTCTGCTCCATCGTGGAGCAGACCCTGACACCCAAACATCATTACCAGGAGAACCCATGAGTAAAACAATTGAAAATCTGAAGGCGGCATTTGCCGGAGAATCTCAGGCCAGAAACATGTACACCTTTTTCGCCAAGGTTGCCCGCAAAGAAGGTTATCATTACATCGCCAAAGTCTTTGAAGAGAGTGCCGCCAATGAGGAACGTCATGCAAAGGATCATTTCAAGCTGTTGAACGGCATCGGCGATACCACCGCCAATCTGCAGGAGGCCATTAACGGCGAAAACTATGAAACTACTGAAATGTATCCCACCTTTGCCAAAGAGGCAGAAGAAGAGGGAAACATGGAGGCCGCCATCCTGTTCAAGCAAATTGCCAAGATAGAAGAACACCACCGTGATCGATACCAGCGATGCCTGGATATGCTGAAAAACGATACTGTTTTCAAACGTGATGAACCCATCAAATGGAAGTGTTCCAAGTGCGGGTTTACCCACGAAGGCACAGAGCCGCCGCCCAAGTGTCCGGCCTGCAAGCATCCAAAAGAGTACTACGAACCAGCCAACATGGATATCTGATACAGCCTTTGTAAGCATCACATGCTTAGGCGAATGAATGTGGATGACAAACAGTCATCCACACTTTTAACACCGGGAAAAAGGAGGTAGTTATGCCCGAAGAAGCAGCAGTGGGGTGTGCCAGACCCACCGGAGGACCGGTTGGAGAAGAGCCGGACAACGCAGCAGCAAATGAACAACAAAGTACCAAGGAGGAACACAGCATGATCCAAGTCGGTAAAAAGGCCCCGGACTTTACTGCTCCGGGCTACCAGAAAGGTGCATTTATCAACGTAAAACTTTCTGAATATCTGGGAAAATGGGTTTTACTCTGCTTTTATCCAGGTGATTTCACCTTTGTCTGAGCTACGGAAATTTCAGCGGTCGCTGAAAAATACCCCGAGCTCCAGGAACTGGGAGTAGAGGTTCTGTCCATGTCCATTGACTCCATGTTTACCCATAAGATGTGGGACGAAGACGAACTGAGCAAAATGGTAGAAGGAGGCGTTCCCTTTCCCATGCTGTCCGATGCAGGCGGCAAGGTTGGTACGGTATATGGTGTTTATGATGAAGATGCCGGGGTAGAAGCCCGCGGCCGTTTTATCATTGACCCGGACGGTATTGTGCAGGGCTACGAGGTCCTGACTCCGCCGGTGGGTCGCAACGTAAATGAAACTCTCCGCCAGGTGCAGGCATTCCAGCTGGTACGCGAAACCAAGGGTGCAGAGGCAACCCCGTCAGGATGGAGGCCGGGCAAAGCCACACTCAAACCGGGTATCGAGCTGGTGGGTAAGGTATGGAAAGAGTGGAAGACCGAACAGGCCTTTGATTAATTTTCGTTTTTTATATTTGCAGATAACCGGGCAGGAGGCAGGTTCTCCTTCCCGGTTATTATTTTTTCTCATGCAATGGTCTTCTGCCTGGCCGGTTAATCAGAATCAAACCGGCCAACACCAGCAGTCCGCCCACATAGAGTGAGCGGTCCGGCTTCTCACCAAGGAGGAGAATACCCAGCAGTACACCGCTGACCGGCACAAGATTGACAAACAGTGCAGCCCTGGCCGCACCCAAAGCCTGCACCCCCTCGTAAAACCAGCTGAATCCGACGGCGGTACCAAACAGGGCAAGATATATGATGCTCATGAAACCGCCTACACTCAACTGCCTTATTTCCCCCGCAGCACCGTTGGCAATTGCAACGACCAGCAGCAAAACCGCACCAATGCTACAGGAGTAGGTCACAGCAACAAGCGGCGAAATATGGACCAGCATTATTTTGCCGATGAGCGAATAGATTGCCCAGCTGAGGACACATCCTGTGAGGAAAAGTTCACCGGAGCCGATCTCGCCCTGAAAAAGTGAAGCCAAACTGCCATGGGAGATAACGGTCAGAGCCCCGGAAATTGCAAGCACGATACCAAAACTCTTTGCCTTATCGAAACGTTCCCCAAGGAAAAATACGGCCAGGATGGTGACCACGGCCGGAATACTGCCGGTGATCATTGCACCACGACCGGCTTCCACGGTCTGCAACCCCTTGAAGAAAAAAAGATTATAGCAAAAAACACCGGAAAATCCCAACAGGGTCATTGAGCACCACTGGCGACCGGTCAGTCCGGGCAGGCCACCTTCCCGAAGATAGATGATAACGAGCAGGACGCAAGCAGCAAGAACGAACCGGGCTGCAGCTGCGGTATAAGGGGAAACTTCTGTTGCCAATGCCCTTCCGGCAACAAAGGTGCCGCCCCAGAAAAACATGGTGAGTACCAGGCGCAGATAGATTCCTTTTCGCGATGAATGAGTTGTCATCATCGTTTAATTTTAATACAGGAGATCCCCGGTTGGACTTTCTTCCAGGCCGATGACGACAATGCCTGCCCGATCGGCGGCAGCAACCATGGTGTCACGATCAAAGACAAGGGACTGCCCTGCCTCTACGGCCAGCACAGCACCCTTTACGGAGGCAAGGCTTTCAATGGTCCCGGTACCGGTTGCAGGCAGGTCAAAACGGAAATCCTGGCCCGGTTTTTTCAGCTTGACCACTACAGCTCCGGAACCGGACAATCCCCCTCCCCTCTTAATGGCAGCATCCGTGCCCTCAATGGCTTCGACCGCAAGCACGCTACGTCCCCGAACCACCACACACTGGCCGATATCAAGACGCCCGACATCCCGGGCAATCTTCCAGCCAAAACGGATGTCTTCCAGTTGTTCTTTGGATGGTTTTTTTCGACTGAGCACACCCTTTGGGAAAAACAGGTGCTGCAGGTAACAGGTTGAGGCCAGGACCTTGATCCCTTCATCCTCCAGGGCGGCGGCAACTGCCCGCAGGATAGCATCATCGAGTCGGGTATCGATTTTGTTCCACAGGGTTAAGCCTTTCAGATCCGGCAGAATGTCTTTGAATATGCGGGTTTTAGTGATGGTCCCGCAAAAAACGGTTTCCTGAACACCGCGGCCATGGAAGAACTTGATGATCCTCCCCAACTGGCCAAGCTTCACCCAGCAGGCAGCATCTACACGGTCGGCAAGTTCGGCTGTGGTCTCATTTTGGTGGCATACGGCAACGACCTTGCGGCCCTTTTCCTTAGCCGCTTCAGCAAAGAGCAACGGGAACTGGCCGCCACCGGCAATAAGACCAATGGGAGTTTCCATTTAACAGCTGGGATCAAGTTTAAAGGCAGGAAATCCAGGCAGGAGCGTATTCATGACTCTTCGGTACGTTTAACAACGCCTCGTTTGCTGGATTTGAAAAATTCAACCATGGTCTGTACTTCCGGACAGTCGGGAAATGTTTGCCGGGTTTCCTCCAAAGCATCTTTGAGCAATGTCTGCGGCAAGGCTCGGAAAATAATCTTAAAGGCCTGTTCCAGGCAGCTGATGGCGTCCCGACTCACACCGTTACGGCGCAAGCCTATTTTATTGATACCGGAAATTCGCATCCGGTTTCTGGTTCCGGAAAGAATAACATAGGGCGACACATCCATGGAGATGCCCGACATGCCGCCGATATAGGTATAGGCCCCGATACGGCAAAACTGGTGCACAGCCACCAGACCGCCGAGGTTAACATGATCGCCGATCTCCACATGACCTGCCAGGGTAGCGACATTGGCCATTATGACATGGTTATGAATGGTGCAGTCATGGGCCACATGGCTATAGGCCATCAGCATGTTATTATTACCGATAACCGTCCTACCTTTACCGGCAGCCGTTCCCCGATGAATAGAAACATATTCCCGGATCTGGTTATCATCACCGATGACCAGTTCCGTGGATTCTTCCTTGTAATGTATGTCTTGGGGAGGAGCACCGATTGAAGCAAATGAACCGATATGGTTTCCGGTTCCAATGGTGGTATGGCCGGAAATAACCGCATGGGCATCAATAGTTGTTTCAGCACCGATGCTGACATTTGCCCCGACAACGGCATAGGGACCGATGGAAGCTGTTTCGTGGACTTCTGCCTTCGGCTCAACCACGGCAGTGGCGTGTATGGTCATTTCTGGTATCCTTTGCGAATTTTTTTCCGCAATAACATCTAATTATCTGGCGACAAAGAAATTCTTCAGCGACAAGGAAAAGGGAATAGAAAAAAGTTAATGGGTGCCTTTTTCCTCTTCTCTTTTCCCTTTTACTGTTATTCGTCAGGAAAACGTGGCCATCAGATCGGCCTCGGCGACCAGGACTTCATCAACATAGGCCTTACCAGACATCTTGGTCAGTTTGCTCTTCTGACGGGTCAGTTCCAGCTTGAAGATAAGCTGATCTCCGGGCCGAACCACTTTACGAAAGCGAACCTTGTCCAGGCCGGCGAAATAAACAAGTTTTCCTTCAATGGAATCCGTAGACAGGTAGGCCAGCACTGCACCAACCTGGGCCATCCCCTCCAGAATCAAGACACCGGGCATGACGGGTTCTTCGGGAAAATGTCCCTGAAAAAAAGGTTCTCCCATGGACACATTTTTCAGGCCCGTTATGGTCTTGCCCCGTTCAAACTCCAGAATGCGATCCACCAATACAAATGGATAGCGATGCGGCAGCAGATCAAGAATGGCCTTGATCTGCATGGGCAACTGTACCTGTGACTCTTCACTCATCATCCTTCTCCGTCCTGTTGTCCTGTTCCAATATCGTTGTCAACCTGTCCACCTCTTTACGCAATCGCCGAATATTTTTGATCATGTCCGGCAATCGACTGTAGGCAGCCGTTGCTCTCCCCCACTTTTTAACATCAAAGGCAGGAATTCCACCGACAATAGATCCCTTTTTCTGGTTGTTATGGACACCACCCATGGCTGCAACCATTACCCCGTCGTCAAGATGCAGATGCCCTGCAACCCCGGCCCGTGCCCCAAGCACCACGTTTCGGCCAAGGGTCGTACTGCCGGCAATACCCACCTGCCCAACCAGAATGGAATTTTCACCGATGACGCAGTTATGGCCGACCATAACCAGGTTGTCGATACGAACACCACTCTTCACTTGGGTGGTACCAAAGGCAGCACGATCCACACAGCTATTGGCCCCGATCTGGACTCCGTCTTCAATACGAACCGTCCCCACCTGTGGCTTGGTGATATGGTTACCGGTGGCAGGATCCGAGGCAAAACCAAAACCATCACTGCCGATTACAGCACCATGATGGAGGACCACACCGTTGCCAAGGGCGCAGCCATGGGTCACAACAGTATTGGCATGCAGGGTGCAGTCATCACCGATCTGCACATCATCGCCTAACACGACACCCGGTTGCAGGATAACCCGCTCACCAATACAGACCCGGTCACCGACACTGACCAGAGGACCAATTGTAACCAGGTCACTGATCACACAATCGCGACCGATGACGGCACTCGAATGAATACCAGCTGCCCTGAAATCTTCAGCCAGCAGATAGTTATGGATCAGGGCTGCAGCCAGGTCCGGATTATCCACCCGGATTACCGGTAACTCCACATCATCAAGACTTGCCGGCACAATGCAGGCAGAGGCCCTGGTCTGGTCGAGCTGGTTGGCCATTTTTTTGGTGTTGATAAAACTCAACTCACCGGCAGCAGCAAGCTCAAGACTGTTAAATGCTGTTACTGTAAGCTGATCATCTCCGGACACGGTCCCGCCCACCAGGGCTGCCAGTTCCTGTAGCGTTGCTCTTTTCATATCCTGTTACCTGCTTACAATTTGGATGCATTGATAAGGCATAGTTGCACACCCAGTGATTGGTTACACTTTGCCTTTTTGAATCAAAAAAACGACGAACATAGCTTATTTATCAGCCATGGTAAAGAAAAACAGATCTGCGCAATTCGTCAAAACCGGAGAGATCCTGCTGCCATGACTGTTCCAATTCCTGAATGTCTGCCCCATCTTCCAGGGCCATCCGCAGCTCTCGGTCACCCAGGATCAGGTCCATGGGCAATCGTTCAAATTCATATTCATAGGGTGGTTTTTTGTAAACGAACTGGTCCGGATACAGGGTTAGCAGGGCCTGCAACAAGGTCAGGCTGAGCCGATAAGAAAGAAACCTGCCAGACTCAGTTACGTGTATATGAAATCCCGGGCACCGTTGGCCGCCCCATTTGCCCGAGGTCGGTTCAAAAACAATGGGCCGCAGCACACAGCCCGGCAGGCTGGCTGTTGAAAGTTTCTCCAGAACCTGCTGATGATTGATAAAGGGTGCGCCCACCAGTTCGAAAGGGAGAGTGGTTCCACGGCCTTCCGAGACATTGGTTCCCTCCCAGATAACCTGGCCCGGATAAACCAGGGCAGTAACAGGGCTGGGCATGTTGGGAGATGGAAAAACCCAGGGGAAGCCGCTATCGGCAAAAAACATCTGTCGCTGCCAGCCCTCCATTTTTACCACCTCAAGATCTGCATCAATCCCCATCTCCCGATTACAGAGCAGGGCCAGCTCACCCATGGTCAGGCCGTGCCGCATGGGAATCTCATACAATCCCACAAAGGAACGGCAAGAACTTTTAAGCAAATTCCCTTCAACCATCCGGCCCCCCACCGGGTTGGGACGGTCCAGGATCACAATTTTTTTACCGGTCTCAGACGCGGTCTGCAGACAGTGGACCACTGTCCAGATAAAGGTGTATACCCGGGTACCCACATCCTGCAGATCAATGAGCAGGATGTCAAGATCCTCAAACATTGACGGCAACGGTTTTCTCGTCTCTCCATACAGAGAATAGACCGGCAGGCCGCTGACGGAATCGGTTATATGGCCTGACTCGATCATGTTATCCTGTTTTTCGCTGAAAAATCCGTGCTGGGGCGAAAACAGACAGGTCAACTGACCGGGAAAGGTCTGCAGGATGAGATCACGACTATGGATAAAATTGTGATCCGTTGAGGCCTGGTTACAGAGCAGACCAAGCCGTCGGCCCGTCAGAAAGCCGGGAGGAGAGGTAACCAGTTGTTCAATTCCTATCTTAATCATGGAGAAGCCTTTCAGGCTGTAGGCTATTAGGTTGAGGGAAAACTACAGACTTGCCCTCTACAGCCTAACAACCTATTCAACGGTTACACTCTTTGCCAGATTCCGGGGCTGATCCACATCGCAGCCACGGCGCTTGGCAATCTCATAAGAGAGCAACTGGGCCGGAATGGTGTAGAGCAGTGGGTTAAGCTCTTCATGCACTTCCGGAAGATAGAGAACATCATCAGTCAAGGTGGCAAGATGACTGTCCCCTTCGGTACCGATAAGCAGCAGTCGTCCCTGTCGGGCCTTGATCTCCTCCACGTTGGAAACCGTTTTCTGGTACACAGAATCCCTAGGCACCAGGGCCATAACCGGCATATCCTTGTCAATCAGGGCAATGGGACCATGTTTCAGTTCACCCGCTGCATACCCTTCGGCATGGATATAGGATATTTCTTTTAATTTCAGTGCCCCTTCCAGGGCAATGGGGAAGTTCAGGCCGCGTCCGACAAAGAGAAAATCCCGGGAATCATAATAGCGCTCGATCAGTTCCCGAATCTGCTCCTGGATGACGGGCAGGGTCTTGTCGATCACCGATGCAATATCAATAAGGGCGACACCCAGCTCTTTCAGCTTTTTCTGTTCAATGGTCTGCCGCACCTGGCCAAGATAGAGAGTAAGCAGGAACAAAGCGGTTAACTGGCTGGTAAAGGCCTTGGTGGAGGCAACCCCGATCTCAGGGCCGGCATGGGTATAGATGACACCGTCCGCTTCCCGGGTCATGGTTGATCCGACCACGTTACAGATAGTGATGACCTTGGAGTCAAGTGAGGATGCCAGGCGGATTCCGGCCAGGGTATCGGCGGTCTCTCCGGACTGGGAAATAGAGATGGTTAACACCCGGTCACTGACCAGCAGCCTGCGGTAACGGAATTCAGAGGCAATATCCACATCCACCGGAATACCCACCCATTTCTCAATCCAGTACTTGGCCACCAGTGCCGCGTGCCAGGAAGTACCACAGGCCACAAGCGCTATCCGCTCTATATTTCGTATCTCCTTATCGGTCAGGCCGATTTCGGGCAGGTCCACTTCACCGGTATCCGGGACAATCCTGCCGCTCACCGTGTTGAGAATTGCCTGGGGCTGCTCAAAGATCTCTTTAAGCATGAAATGCTTGAATCCGGCCTTTTCCGCCATAGAGGCATTCCAGTCAATGGTACGAATTTCCTTTTCCAGTGCCCTGCCGTCTTCAAGCCCCATGATGGTGTATGACCCTTTTTCAAGCACAACCAGTTCATGGTCATCTAAAAAAATAACCTGCCGGGTATAGGGAAGCAGGGCAGGGATATCAGAGGCAACATAGCAGGCATCATCATCCACGCCCATGACCAGCGGGCTCTGGTTGCGGGCCGCCACCAGTTTATGCGGTTCCTTCACCCACATCACACCCAGGGCATACGATCCTTCCACACGGGCCAGGGCCCTGCGAACCGCATCGACCAGGTCATTTTCCAGGTACTTTTCAATAAGATGGGCCAGCACCTCGGTGTCTGTTTCAGAAGAAAAGGTATGCCCTTCGGCCAGCAGTTCTTTCTTCAGGCTGCCGTAATTTTCAATAATCCCGTTATGGACCACCACTAGCTCACCGCTGCAGTCGGAGTGAGGATGGGCATTATCAAGGGTCGGAGCTCCATGGGTAGCCCAGCGGGTATGCCCGAGACCGGTGTGACTGGCCACTCCGATTATATCGTCAACCGCTTCTTCCAGGTGGACAAGCTTCCCTGGGGCCCGAAATTTAATCAATTCACCCTGGTACTGGTAGACAAGACCAGCCGAATCATAGCCCCGATACTCCAGACGACGTAATCCTTCGAGCAGCACGGGAACAACCCTTCTGTTACCGGTATAGCCGACAATTCCACACATGATAACTCTCAACAGAAATTTTATTTTTACAAAATTTTTTCAGCCGTACAAAAAAATATCCTGGTCTGATCAGATTGCTCAAACTGCCAATCCGTCACAACCTGAAATACAGGAGAATCAAGGGTCTACCCTTTATAACAAACATAATAAATACTACCAGATACCAGCTATAAAGGATACTGAAAAAACATAGCGGCTTAAGCCATAAAAGAAATCTCTTTGCACAAGGCCATAAAAACATGTATTTATAAAAGAACATTTAATCAAAGGACCTATAACTATGGATGAACGCCAACGCCTCAAGGAACTGCTCCTTGAAAAATCATACCGGGAGGGAACGTTTACCCTCACTTCCGGCAAGACTTCAGACTTCTATGTCGATGGAAAACAGACCACCCTTGACGCTGAGGGGGGCTACCTGTGCGGGCGCCTGCTCTTTGAGCTGATCAAACAGGCACCGGAAACAATAGGAGGCGTAGGCGGCATGACCCTTGGTGCCGACCCGCTTGTTACGGCAGTTTCCATTGTCAGTCACCTGGATGGCAATCCCATTCCCGCATTTATTGTCCGCAAGGAGGCCAAGGGCCATGGCACGGGCAATTTCATTGAGGGCAAAAACAACCTACAACCTGAGTGCCTGATCGCCCTAGTGGAAGACGTGGTGACCACCGGCGGCACCCTGATCCAGGTCATTGAACGGGTTGAGGACGAGGGATTCAAGGTCGGTCTGGTCGTCACAGTCGTTGACCGCCAGGAAGGTGGAGCAGAAGCACTTGCTGCTGCCGGCTACCCGCTGAAATCCATATTCACCAGAGAGCAGTTGATCGGATAACATCCACGCGGGCTTGCTTGCCTGCACAATACTACATGAAAGCAGCAGACTACAAAAAACTGAAACTTAAGACGTTACTACAAAATTCATGAAATGTAACAGGTGCGGACAAAAACTGGAAGTTATCAGGCGATGCCGGCAGGTTCGTCTCAAGTGCAACGGCTGCCATCATGAGTACCAGGTACACGAAGTGGCAGCTGAGCTGGACCGGGCAACTGAAGAAGTGCTCGAACGCTACACCTGTATTATTTACGACTGATGCAGAAATACAACCTGAAAGCTTTTGTCCGTCCGGACAACACGACAACCATTGTCTGCCCCGGCTGCAAGGAAGTAAAGCAGATCTCAGTGGCGGCGTATCGTCATACAAAACACTCCATTAATATCCGCTGTAAATGCAACACCAGGTTCACGGTCCACCTTGATTTCAGAAATCATTACCGAAAAGAGACCGACTTTCCCGGGACCTATCGTATCATAAAACCTTCAGGTAAAGGCAGTGGAGATATCCATATCTGCAACATTTCACGAGGCGGCATCGGTTTTACCGTTTCCGGCCTGCACATAATGGAACCGGGCCAGACCCTGCAGCTCGAATTCAGATTAAACGACAAAAAACAGACTAAGCTGATCAAACAGGCACGTATCTGCACAGTTGACAACAACTACATAGGTTGCCAGTTTGTTGACCAGGATTTGATGGAAAAAGCTCTGGGATTTTACCTGCGCCCCTGATACTCACCACTACCCTTTTCCAGAAACTCCTGTATCTCGGGCAGCAGCCCCCCGAGAGTCGCCGCATCCACTGCGCTGACACAGACACCGTCTTTAAGGTGTAAACATACATCATCTGCTACCTTATCAATCTTATTGTAGACCCGCAGACACGGGATCCTGTCCAGTTCTAGGTCGCACAGTAATTTCTCCACCACCTTCACCTGCTCCCTCCAGGAAGGATTCGAAATATCAATCACATGCAGCAGCAGATCTGCCTCAATGAGTTCCTCAAGCGTGGACTCAAAGGCCTTGAGCAATTCTGCGGGCAGGTTGCGGATAAAACCCACCGTATCGGTGATAATAACCTCCATGTCTTTTGGAAACCGCAGGCGGCGTGAGGTTGGGTCCAGGGTGGCAAAGAGCATGTCTTCTGCCTGGATATCAGAGCCGGTCAGGGTATTGAGCAGGGTGGACTTTCCTGCATTGGTATAGCCCACCAGGGAAATCACCGGCACGTCGTGTTTACGGCGGCGATTACGGCGATGATAGCGCTGCCTGCCCACGGCTTTCAGTTCCTTTGCCAGCCGGGCAATGCGGTCATTGATCCGTCGCCGATCGATCTCAAGCTTTGTTTCGCCTGGACCCCGGGCACCAATACCGCCTGTAAGCCTTGAAAGAGCATCGTCGCGGGTGGAGAGCATGGGCAGCAGGTATTTGAGCTGAGCCATTTCAATCTGCAGTTTTCCCTCCCGGGACAGGGCACGGGAGGCAAAAATATCGAGGATCAACTGGGTCCGGTCAATAACCCGCAGGTCGGTATGATTGGTCACTGAACGAATCTGAGATGGCGTCAACTCCTGGTCAAAGAGCAGCAGATTGGCCCCGTTGCGTAGGCTCATGAGCATGATCTCCATCAACTTGCCGCGGCCCAGGATAAAACGGGGATGAATCTTGCGGCGACGCTGAATCACCTGGTCAACCACCTGGACACCGGCTGCCCTGGCAAGCTCTGCCAGTTCCAGCATGGAATCCTCGGCCACAGCTTTTGAACCGGTGCTTACCGAGATCAGGATGGCCCGATCCTGGCCTTTATCTACATCGCGAATGGGCCGGATCCTGGCGAACTCTTCCTCAAGGGCCTCTATCAGGTCAATACAGGACTGTTGCTGCACAGCAGGATGAACCGGAGTAAGCACCTGCCAGTCCCGACCGTCCACCCGGCCGGGAACAAGATGGACCGTGTGCAGGAGGTCAGGATAACCGTCTTTTATGGTGAGCACGGACATCAGGTCCAGCCGCAAACAGGCCATATCCATGATATCCTCTTCATTGGGACCGGACGTTCCCAGCGTGGTATGAATACAACGAAGCCCGCGCAAACGACCACCGGCGGTCCGCACCTGGCTGAGTGCAGGAATAACAATCCGATCATAATCCCCAACTATAACGGTCTCAACCTTACCGGAACGGTGGATGAGTAGACCGATCTGCCGGTTCAGGTCCAAAGTCAGAGAGACCAGCGACCGGGCAAGATCCCGGCTGATCACCTCTCCGGGATCCACTTTTTTCTGCCCCAATCGTTCAAGCTGACGCAGCTGCTTGCTCTTTAAACCCGCCTTATTGCCGACAACGCTGATAGCTCAATCTCCTTTTCCCTGTTCCCTCTTTCCTCTCCCCTATTCTTTCAACACTGCGCACTCCCAGGCGTCCGCGGGAAGGGAATCACATCACGAATATTTCCCATACCGGTAACAAACTGGACCAGCCGTTCAAAACCCAAGCCGAAACCTGAATGGGGCACCGAACCGTAGCGTCGCAGATCCAGATACCACTGGTATTCCTCCAGATCAAGACCGGCTTCCTCCATACGACCGACAAGCAGATCAAGCCGCTCTTCGCGCTGACTTCCGCCCACCAGTTCACCGATACCGGGCACCAGGACATCCATGGCTGCAACCGTTCTGCCATCGTCATCCATACGCATATAAAACGGCTTTATGGTTTTGGGATAGTTGGTCACTATCACCGGCCGGCCGGCGAGCTCTTCACAGAGAAACCGTTCATGCTCTGCCTGCATGTCAATACCCCAACTGACCGGGAACTCAAATTTTTTCTTTGTTCGCTGCAGCTCCTCTATGGCCTCGGCGTAGGTCATCTTCACAAACGATTTATCGCGGACCGCTTCCAGCCTCTGCAATAACCCTTTGCTGACAAAGCGGTTAAACAGATCCAGGTCAGCCGCACACTCGACCAGGACTGTTGCCACCAGGTCTCTGATCAACTCTTCAGCCAGCGCTGCGTTGCAGCTCAAATCACAGAAGGCCATTTCCGGCTCCAGCATCCAGAACTCAGCCAGATGGCGGCTGGTATTGGAGTTTTCCGCCCGAAAAGTTGGTCCAAAGGTATAGACCCGGCCATGGGAGAGGGCAAAAATTTCCGCCTGCAGCTGACCGCTGACAGTGAGTCCGGCCCGACGGCCGAAAAAGTCGCCGGCAAAAGGATTTTTTTTCTGCCATTTTCCTGGATCCAGGGCCGTAACCGTGAACATTTCCCCTGCCCCTTCACAGTCGGAGGTCGTTATAACCGGAGTATGCACCTGGAAAAAGCTGCGCTCCTTAAAAAAACGATGAACACCAAAGCTCAGCTCGGAACGCACCCGGGCAACCGCACCAAGGGCATTGGTCCGTGAACGAAGATGACTTATGGATCGCAGGAACTCAAAACTATGCCGTTTTTTCTGCAGGGGATAGGAGTCGGAACCTGCCGGGCCAATCACGTTGACCTCTTCAGCCCGCACCTCCACATCCTGCCCTTTGGCCGGTGATTCCACCAGGGTACCGGTGATGTGGATACTGCTGCCGGTGGCGAGATGTTTTACATCGGTTTCATAATTCTCAAGACCTGACTCGGCAACGACTTGGATTCCGCTCAGACAGGAACCATCCGTCACCTCAATAAAACTGAGATTTCCCGAGTCCCGGCTGGTTTTAACCCAGCCCTTCACTTCAACCTGCTGCTCTTCAGGAGCTGCGTTCAACAGTTCTTTTATTGTCGGTTTCATAATCAATGAATGGAAAATAGGAGTATCACATTTTCAATTTTGGCCGATTACTCTTCAATACCGCTAAGTTAAAATGCACCATCATTTTTAAAGAAAATATTCTGCAGTTCATATTCACCCAACTCACTAAATCTATAGCTTTGATGTGCCACATAAAGGGATTACACACTCTGCCGCATGAGAATCATCTCACCGGTTCCCGTCAACCTGCCGGGGGCAAGCTGTTTTCGCTCGACAACGTGACGGGCCACCTCGGAACATTTGACCGTAAACAAGAAAAAAATCGGCGCCTGTTCCTCTGACAGAGTCTCATAATTGCCCATTCCCTTGCTGATGATAATATCTGCGGCCTTAAAATGATGGCTGAATTCCTCACTGCAGGCAGCAAGCGGGGTACCGGGACAACCAGTACCATTGGTAATCACCGGACAGATCCTGTCAAGGCCGGAGATCACTGCATCTTCCATTGTGGCGTCATTGATGATGGGGGATTCGCGTACAGCAGCCGTGACCCGGCAGCCCTGTTGCTGCAACCGACGGATCAGCAGGGAATCAAACACAATCTCGCCACAGTTGTCACAAAGATACAACAGGTCTGCATCCGGCCCGGCATCGACTATGGCCTGCTGCAGGGCAGGATATTCGTCGAGCATGAACTCCAGAGCAAAACAGTTGTCCATGGTCTTTTTCACATCAAACACATGCTGGGCCGCATAGTCGATAATATTACCGCCGATTGCCACCCGGATGGCTGCACGCAAGGGGTCTGATGCAGCAGCAATCCGTTTTGCCATCTCATCCCGCATGGAAATGGCCAGCTCGTTACTCTCCTGTTTTACCCGGGCAAAGGGATCGGCAACCTGCAGGATGGAGGAAAACATCGTGTAAAGGGCCACAGCATTTTCAGGGGGGGATTGCTCCGGGTCTACCGTTTCAAGAAATCGGCCCGCCTCTTCAATTATCCGGCGCTGTGCAAGTGGATTATCGGTTGCCAAAAGGCCTGTGGCCCTTGCCTGGCGTATAAAACAGACCAGACAGTCAAGACTTGTCCGCATGGGGATTTCCTGAAGGTTTAAGAAGATATTCGGTCCGCACATTGCCAAGGGCGGCAAAGATATGTTCACGACTGCCGGGAATACGGTCATAAATATGTTCAAGCAATTCCCTGATCTCCAGGCGCCGGGTCTGCTCGGACAATGGACAACTGGAACGAACCGCCTCCAGGTCAAGACACCTGCCGATTACTGTAATCTCGTTTTTGTGAAGATAGGCAAGGGGACGAATCAGGGCCAGACGACCGCCAAACAGCTCCTGCCTGGGACACATGGTACTGATATTGCCGCTGCAGGTGAGATTTAAAAAAAAAGTTTCAACGATATCATCGCGGTGATGGCCCAGGGCTACCGTGCTGTACTGATGAATGCGCGCATACTCAAAAAGCTGATTTCTCCGACTGCGAGCACAGCGGAAACAAACGTCCCTGGTCGAGTCCGCAGCAGTATCAGCCGATACCGGAGCGGGTAGATCAGCGGCCAGGACAACACAGGAAAGACCAAGTGCTTCAAGTCGGTCGGCCACCAGGCAGGCAACAGTTCCAGGCCCAACTGCGGCAGGCTCCATATCAACATAGTAAATAACTCCACATAAATTTAGTTCTGACATCAGATTTAAAGCCTCAAAACATGCCTCATAATCCGTATTTTCTTTTTTCTCTTGAACATCTGAAAGCCAAATATCTAGTATGTTCAA
>Ga0209013_10002406_pt1 | contig 16962 bp, 17 predicted proteins | sample Cruoilmetagenom2_FD_187291 | JGI IMG/M metagenome (GOLD analysis project Ga0209013, IMG submission 187291) | Oil polluted marine microbial communities from Coal Oil Point, Santa Barbara, California, USA - Sample 2 (SPAdes) (version 2) | ecosystem: Environmental > Aquatic > Marine > Oil seeps ...
CTTGAATGGCTTTCTCTCACTATGCTCCTCCTCTAAGACTCGAACTTAGGACCCTCTGATTAACAGTCAGATGCTCTAACCAACTGAGCTAAGGAGGAGTGTTAATCGCTTTTGCGAGCGCAAATATATATTATTTTTCACTTACTACAAAAGGACTTTAAATTTTTAATTATTAATTTTTATGAAGTTGATAAAAATTATCCAAATATGGCCTTATATATATCATTCCCATTAGCAAATAAAACTAATGTTATTAGTAAAATAAACCCAACCATTTGTGCATACTCCATAAATTTATCTCCTGGCTTTCTTCCAGAAATCATTTCATATAGTAAAAACATTACATGCCCACCATCTAAGGCTGGAATTGGTAACAAATTTAGCACCCCTAACATAATAGATAAAAAAGCTGTAATGCTCCAAAAATATTGCCAATCCCAAAAAGAAGGGAATATATCGTAAATAGCTTTAAAGCCTCCAACACCTTTATAAGCTCCTGTACTAGGTGTGAAAATAGCTTTAAATTGTTTTATATATGATCCTATTTTAGCATTCGTTTTCTTGAGTCCTACAGGAAAAGATTCCCAGAAACTATAGGTTCTAGTTTCAAACGTATAGTAGCCTAATTTTTCTAGGTTGTCGGGAGTCACGCCTCCTATAACCAATCCTAATTTCCCTTCTTCATTAACTGTTATTGGAAATGCTTCTTCATTATTATCTCTTAATACATGAGCAATTACCTGTTTCCCTTTTAAGGTCTTTAATTCAGACAGAACCTCATCTGTATATTTAGTCTTTTTATCGTTTAAACCTAATAAAATATCTCCCTTCCTAAGTCCGCTATTCTTATTAAATGAAGAATCTGGGACTTCTGCAATATAGAATGGTGTTCTTAAAGCAATAAATGACTTTTCTTTTGAATCAATTAATTGAGCTAAAAAATCTTCTGGAAAAATAACTGTAGACTCCTTACCATTTCTATTAATTGTTATTTCAGTTCCAAAAAGAACTTTCTCTGGAATTTCAGAAAATGTTTCAATAACACTTCCATCTACAGCAATAATTTTATCACCTGTTAGCAACCCAGCTTTATTAGCAACAGAGCTTTCAATTAATAAACCATCTTTAATATTCTCGTTTGGTAAAAATTTATCGCCATAATAATAACTCATTCCAATATAAATCAATATGGCTAATAAGAAATTTACCGTTACACCTCCAAGCATAATAATAAGACGTTGCCAAGTTGGTTTAGAACGAAATTCCCATGGTTGAGGAGGCTTTTCCATTTGTTCCTTATCCATACTTTCATCTATCATTCCAGCGATTTTCACATAGCCTCCTAAGGGCAACCAACCTATTCCATAAACAGTATCACCAATTTTCTTTTTTAATAATGAAAATTTTATGTCAAAAAATAAATAAAACTTTTCTACTCGTGTTTTAAATAATTTTGCAGGAATAAAATGTCCTAATTCGTGTAATATAATAAGTAAAGAAAGACTCAATAAAAATTGAGATATTTTAATAACAAACTCCATGTAAATCCGTGTCTAATATATTTGAACGGACAAAAGTAAGCTTTTAAAGTCACATTAAAAATATCATTTTTATAGCTTTTATTTTTTTAACAAGGTTTTATGAAGAATCCCTTTATTAGTATTAAATCTAATAAAATACAGTTCTGCAGATAACTGCTTTATATTTATACTTTCTTGTTCGACTGTTTCTAAAACTTTTTGGCCTAACATATTGAAAATTTGAATACTCTGAATTTCTAAATCATATGGTTTTTGTATATAAACCAATGATTGTGCTGGATTAGGATAAATGAAAAAGTTAGCCTCTAATACATTCTCATCTATCCCTAAAGTGACCATGTTATTTCTTGAAATCAAGTCAAACTCTGGGTCAAACTCAATACCAGTAGCTTGAAAAGTGATAGGTATAAAAAACACTTCTCCATTGGTCATATTATTTAAAGTTATATCTAAAATTTCATTATTAATACCTTTTATTCTTAAAGGGACTGGAGCTTCAAAATAACTTACAGACACATCACTTTGAGTTTGAAAAATTTCAATTCTAACTTGATTGGCATCTGGCTGATTCCAATTAATAGTATATGTAGGATAACCTTCATTATAAATCCAATCGCTAAAAAATTCAGTTAAGTTTTCTCCACTAGCCTCTTCCATCTTAGCTTTATAATCTGGAGTTTTAGCATAAGCATAAGCAAAATTAGTGTCGGCCAAATAATCTTGCATGCCTTGATAAAAATTTGCATCTCCAACTTTTTTTCTCAGCATATGTAAAACCATTGCCCCTTTACTATAAGATAATCTACTACTAAAAATTCTCCCAACACTAGTTGTATCTTGATCTGATAAATAAACCGCTCCATCTGGCTGAGAAGTTATACTGTTTATTCGCTGTTGCTTCCAAGCAGTAAAGCTATTATTCCCATCAAAATCTTCAACGACTAATCCTGACAAATAGGTTGCAAAACCTTCATTTAACCATATATCTTTCCAACTACCGCAAGTGATTTTATCTCCAAACCATTGGTGGGCTAATTCATGAGCAATTAAATTTCTGCCAAAACTTCCCATAAATGAAACTGTAGTATGTTCCATTCCTCCTCCCCAACCAAATTGTGCATGTCCATATTTTTCATCTGAAAAAGGATATTCTTCAAATAATCCAGTAAACAGGTTCATAATATCGACAGTGATTGGAGTACTTGCTTGTGCAGACGTTAAATTTTCTGGATATATATAATTTACAACTTCAAAAGGATTTCCATTATTAGGAACTGTATGTGAATAAACTTCATAATTCGTTACTGCTATAGCAATTAAATAAGCAGGGATAGCATGTTGATGTCTATAATGTGTTGTTTTGTTGGCACCATCTACAACCTGACTTTGTTCTAAACCATCTGATACTGCAATATACTCTTCTGTCGAAGGATTAAATTGAGGTGTTGTAATAAACACATCTATAACATCAACTTTATCATTTAAATCTTGTTTACAAGGCCACCATCCTTTTGCGCCATAAGGCTCTGATAATGTCCAAATAATTGGGTCTCCATTATGTGTTGATTGCGCATAAGAACCAAAACCCGAACTCACGGGGTTTCCAGAATACGTAATTTCTACGATCCCAATCTCTCCAGTATTAACTCCTTGAGATAATGTGATAACAATCTCATCATTAGTATTTTGTATAAAGGTTAAACTATTTCCGTTTTGAAGAACTTGGGACACAATCATATTACTTGTTAAATCGAAAGTAACTTCAGTCATATCTTCTTTAGCTTCAAAATGAGTTGTTACTATACCATCTAAAAAAGTGGTACTTGGATCAATTGTAAACTCTAATTTATGATACTTAATATCATAATTCCCTGTGTTTAAATTAAATGTTCTTTGGTTAATTCTATTAGAAGCTGATTTAGCTTCAGCTTCAGAAATAGCTCTCAAATCATCATCAAAGGTTTGCGAAAAAGAAGTGTTTAAAACAATTAATAACGCTAATAGTAAATATCTTTTCATAGTAAATTTATTAAAGAATTAAAATTACACTAATCCTTTTAAATATAATGTAACATATATCACATATTTTTTTGAATTAAATAGTAATTTTGTAGCTCACAAACACATTTCATGCTATCATTTTTTAAACATTATAAGTTTTTTGGAATCGTTTTATTAATCCTTTCAATAATTATAATCTCTATTATTTATGACATTTTAAATGTTTATAAGCCCCTTCCTATTTATCAACCTGCAATGGTAAATAACGAATTGGTTGATAGTACTATTCAGCATCAAAAAAAGTATCATAAAATAGCTGATTTTAGACTTATTAATCAAAATGGAAAGATTATTACTCAAAAGGATTATAAAGACAAAATATATGTTGCTGATTTCTTTTTTACAACATGTCAAACGATTTGTCCATTAATGACAGATCATATGTCTCAAATTCAAAATGAAATCATAAATGATACTGATGTTATGCTATTATCACATTCAGTTACTCCAAAAATTGATAGTGTTGAACAATTAAAACGATATGCTCTTAAAAAAGGTGTGAATGATGCTAAGTGGAATTTAGTTACAGGCGATAAAAAACAAATTTATGAGCTTGCTAGAAAAAGTTATCTCGCAGTAAAAGATGATGGAAATGGAGATGAATTTGATATGATACATACTGAAAATTTTATCCTTATTGATAAAAAAAGCCACATTCGTGGTTTCTATGATGGAACAGATATTGATGCTATTTCACAATTACTTGAAGACCTTAAAACACTAAAAGAAGAATATCAAAATTAGTTTTTTCTCTACAATTTTTTTAGCCTAAATTTTTACATTACTTTTGCTTCTTTAAAATCAATCTAAATAAGCTTGAAGGTAAGTGTAGCACATCTTAAACGTGGAGAACATGGTATAATTACTGATGTTTCTTCTGCAGAAATTCCTTTAAAACTTCTTGAAATGGGATGTTTACCTGGTAGTAAAGTCCAACTTGTACAATTGGCTCCTTTTTCAGACCCAATGTATTTAAATATTAATGGAACGCATTTAGCTATTAGAAAGGAAACTGCCATTCATATTTTAATTGAAAAAATTACTAATGAGTAAACAAATTAACGTTGCGCTTATTGGAAACCCAAATACTGGAAAAACCTCAGTATTTAATGCCCTTACTGGTTTAAACCAAAAAGTTGGAAATTATCCTGGTATTACTGTAGAAAAAAAAGAGGGTATCTGCAAATTGCCTCGTGGTGTAAAAGCCCATATTATTGATTTGCCCGGGACTTACAGCTTGAATGCCTCTTCTCTTGATGAAAATGTCGTTATTGAATTACTCTTAAATAAAAGTGATAAAGATTTTCCAGATGTTGCAGTTGTAATTACTGATGTAGAGAACTTTAAACGAAATCTACTTCTATTTACTCAAATAAAAGATCTAAAAATTCCTGCTATTCTTGTTATTAATATGAGTGATAGAATGAAGTATAAAGGAATCTCATTAAATATCGAATATTTAGAACAGCATTTACACACTAAAATCGCATTAATAAGTACTAGAAAAAATGAAGGTATTTCAGAATTAAAGGAATTAATAAATAATTATAAAAGCATATCTGTTGAACCTTGTTTAGATACCTCAACTATTGATACTGAGTATTTTGAAAATCTTCGAAAAGCATTTCCTAATCAGGATTTGTATAAACTTTGGTTAGTTATTTCACAAGATGCTAATTTCGGAAAGATCGATAGAGATCAAATGGCCATCGAAAAATTCAAGACAAAATCTAAATCTGAATTAAAATATTTACTACAACGTGAAACCATAAAACGCTATCAGTTTATTAATAATGTCCTTAAAAAAGGACAAACTATAGATGTTTCTAAAGCAACTGATTTACGTAGTAAATTTGATGGAATTTTAACACATAAAGTGTGGGGCTATTTGATTTTCTTTGTTATTTTACTCACTATTTTTCAAGCAATTTATGATTGGTCTAGCATACCAATGGATTTTATAGATAGTGCTTTTGCTTCATTAAGTGAGCTTACTAAAAATTCACTCCCAAGTGGTGCATTTACTGATTTAATAGCTGAAGGTGTTATCCCTGGTCTTGGTGGTATCGTAATTTTCATTCCTCAAATTGCTTTTTTATTCCTTTTTATTGCGGTACTAGAAGAGAGTGGCTATATGAGTCGTGTTGTGTTTTTAATGGATCGTATAATGCGTCGTTTTGGATTAAGTGGAAAAAGTGTAGTGCCACTAATTTCAGGTACAGCCTGTGCTATTCCTGCTATTATGGCTACACGTAATATTGAAAGTTGGAAAGAGCGATTAATCACTATTTTAGTAACACCTTTTACTACATGTTCTGCTCGACTTCCGGTGTATTTAATAATAATTTCTCTAGTTATCCCTGAAGGACGATTTATTGGGTTAAGTTTACAAGCCTTGACTTTAATGCTTTTGTATTTAATTGGTTTTGGAACCGCAATAATTTCTGCATACATTTTAAACAAAATATTGAAAATAAAAAGTAAAACATTTTTTGTTGTTGAAATGCCTAACTATAAATTACCAATGCTTAAAAATGTAGCATTAACTGTTCTTGAAAAAACTAAATCTTTTGTATTCGGTGCTGGTAAAATTATTTTAGCGATTTCAATAATATTATGGTTTTTAGCATCTTATGGTCCTGGAGACAAATTTAATAATGCTGAAGAGATTATAACAACTGAGTATGCTTCACAAAACTTATCTGAAGATCAATTACAGCATAAAATAGCATCTTATAAATTAGAACATTCATTTATTGGAATTACTGGAAGAGCGATTGAGCCAGCAATAAGTCCTTTAGGTTATGACTGGAAAATAGGAATAGCACTTATAAGTTCTTTTGCTGCTCGTGAAGTTTTTGTAGGTACATTGGCAACTATTTATAGTGTTGGGAATGATGATGTAGATACCATAAAAAACAGAATGGCAGCTGAAGTAAACCCAACCCTTGGGGGACCTTTATTCACCATAGCTTCTGGCATTTCATTATTACTGTTTTATGCATTTGCTATGCAATGCATGAGTACTTTAGCTATTGTAAAACGAGAAACTAATTCTTGGAAATGGCCAGTATTACAATTAGTGATTATGACGGTATTTGCATATTTAGTAGCGTTAATTGCATTTCAAGTATTAAAATAAGGTTTATCTTTATAATGCGACAAAAACATATATGAACACTCTTATTCAGAACATCTTAGTATTTACAGCAATTTTACTTGCTATAGGTTTTTTAGTCAAAAAGTTTTTCTGGAAAAAGAAATCTAACAAGTCATGTGGAACAGATGATTGTGGGTGTCATTAGTTCTTTACTTCTAGCTGAATGTAATAATCTTCAATATTAATTTTTTCACCATAAATAGGATAAGGTAAAACTTTAAAACCTGTAATCTTTAAAATTTCAGATGAAAACAAATTCAATAATTCTTTATTTAATTGACTCTTTGAACCAAAGTTTAAAGATTTTTGCTCTGAAAATTCACCGTCAGTATAAATATTGATTAAAACAGTAATCTCACCAGCCCAAACACAAGTTGCATTTTTAGGGCAGCGAGAATCGGTAACGACTTTCACAAATTTAAATTCTAAAGCATCAAACCTTAATGAGTTTCCATAAAATAAATTAGTGAGGATTTTTGGAGTTTCAGCTTTGACTTTTATTGAGTCTTGTGCAAAGCTAAAACTTGAAACTAATAATGTTAGCACTAAAACAAATGATTTCATATCCTTCAAATTTAAACAATTATACGCTTAAATCATGCCACAAATAGCTTTCAAAAATGAAATTGACTTTACACTAATAGTCTTTAATTTTTATTGACTTTTATCTTTTAAAATATTTATACTCATCCCTATTGAAGTATAATTCATTTTATGATTAAGTCCAATTCCAAAAGAAAGATCTAATTGAAGATTGTTTTTTATTAAATACGTTATTCCTGAATCAACATTAGCTTGGTGTTTATCAAAATTAATCACTTCTCCATATGGCTCAAAATAGATACCTATTTTTGGAGCAACTTCAATAGCTAAAGCTAATGAATACGTTAAATCTCCTTGACCTTCTCCAAAATAATTATAGCCTACATTATACCCCATTCCCATCTTTGCACTTAAACTATGTGAAAACGCAATCTTATTAATAGTTGTGAATTTATCAAGTGTTATATTTTTTGATCCAATAGGTATAATTAAATGTGATAAAAAAGCTATTTCTGTATTAATGCCTTCCTTTTTTAAAATTTGAAATTTTGCACCAATCTCTAAATCACTTATTCCATTTACCGTATTAGAAGTAGTCCTGTTTTTTACACTTTCAAATTGACTCACAAGTCTAATTTCTAAGCTTTTTGTTAAACCATAACGAACTAATGTTGTTGGCGCTAAAATTTGTCTTTCTGATAGTAATCCATCATCTGAAAAACCAATTAAAATACCTGTCTCTATTTGAAGACTTGTTTTTGGAACAGTTGAAGAACTTTCAGTTTGATCAGGTCTGTCAGTTTCAATTGTTTGAGCAGAAATAGTAAAACTATATAACAGAATTACTATGAAAAATATTTTATTGAACATTCTAATTTTTATAATTCTACTTATCCTAAAGCAACATCTAAAGTCATCATAACAATAAAACCACCTATAAAACCAAGTGTTGCAATATCAGTATACTTATCACGCTGTGTTTCTGGAATCACCTCTTCTACTACAACAAAAATCATTGCTCCTGCAGCAAAAGCTAATGCATAAGGTAAAATTGGTGTGAAAAATGTAACAGCTACTGCACCAATCACAGCAGCTACTGGTTCGACAATTGCTGAAAGCTGCCCATACCAAAAACTTTTAAACTTCCCCACACCTTCACGTCTTAATGGCATTGAAACGGCTAAGCCTTCAGGGAAATTTTGAATCCCAATTCCTAGAGCTAAAGCGACTGCCCCTCCAATAGTTGCTTCAGGAATTCCAGCAGCAACTCCACCAAATAAGACACCAACTGCAAGCCCTTCTGGAATATTATGAAGCGTAATTGCTAATACTAAAAGTGTGGTTCTGTGCCATGGTGTTTTAACGCCTTCTTTTTCACTTTCCTTAAAATTAATATGTAAATGCGGAAGGACTTTATCTAAACCATATATTAAAAGCGCACCTAAAGCAAATCCTATCGCAGCTGGAATTACTTTAACAAATCCTTCTCCTTCACTCATTTCAATTCCTGGGGCTAATAAACTCCAAAAACTTGCAGCAACCATGACGCCTCCAGTAAACCCTAACATTCCATCAAGAAGTGCTCTATTCATCCCTTTAAAGAAAAATACTAAAGAAGCTCCAGCGGCAGTTATTATCCACGTAAATACGGATGCATAAAATGCTCCTAAAATTGGATTAATCGATTCAAAATATTGTATAATATTATCCATCATTATTAATTGTTTTTACATATAAATTATTTGCAATAACATTTGAAATTGCAAATTTGTTAGTATTTATTTTTAGTGTCATGGAATTATCAAAAGATTCTATAGCAACTACTTTTAATTGAGTCCCTAATGCAATCTTATTCTTGTCTAAGTACTTTAAAAAATGAGTAGAAGAGTCTTTAACACCAACACATTTGCAGTGTTCACCTATCTGAACTTGAGACAATAGTATTTTATCAGTTTTTGTATAATTTCCTTCTTTATCTGGAATTGGGTCTCCATGAGGGTCATGCGTTGGAAATTCTAAAAAAGCATCAAGCTCATTTAATAATTTTTGAGATTTAATATGCTCTAATTGCTCTGCAACATCGTGCACTTCATCCCAAGAAAAATTAAGTTTATTCACTAAAAAAACTTCCCAAAGTCTGTGTTTTCTAATTACTAACACTGCGACTTTACAACCATCTTTTGTTAAACTTACACCTTGATATTTCGCATAATTAGCTAAACCTTTTTCAGCTAATTTTTTTACCATGTCCGTAACTGAAGATGCTTTAGTAGACATCCTCTCTGCAATAGCATTGGTGCTAACAGATTCGTTTCCTAGTTTCCCTAAATGGTAAATAGCTTTTAAATAATTTTCTTCTGAAAATGTAACCAAAATATTTTAATTTGTGATTACAAAGATAATAATTTTTACTTAAGGGTAAAAATATTTTTAGAGAAGACTAAAAATTTCTTTCTTTCTGCAATTGCTCATAAGCTTGTTGCACTTGCCTAAACTTTTCTTCTGCTCCTTTTTGATGTTCTTTCCCTAAATGCATTACTTTATCTGGATGGTATTTCTTCGCCATTTTTCGGTAAGCTTTCTTAACCTCATTATCTGTAGCAGATTTAGTGATTTCTAGAATCTTATAAGCATTATTGCTACTATTATAAAACATAGCTTTAATGCTTTCAAAATCATGAGAACTTATCCCTAAATAACTTGCAATAGTATGAATCAGTCTTACCTCGCTTTCGGATACAATTCCATCTGCTTTTGCAATGCCAAACAAAAAGTGCATTAATTGTAAACGTGACGGATGATCCATCATTTGCTTAATTTGCAAACAAACTTGTCTCGTAGAAATGTTTGTTTGTGTATTAATCTTTTTAAACAACTTAAAAGCATGATTAGCTCTTGTTTTACCATACATTCCTACAAATTGTTGTCGAACAAAATCTAATTCAAGTTGGTCTTGTTTGCCATCTGCTTTTATTACTATTGATGATAAAATAAGTAAACTCACCTCAAAATCACCTGACTGGGTTCGGACATTCTGGTATGCTCTTCGCCCTCTTGTTTGTCCTTGCTTCAAATTACCATTCCCGTTAGACATCGCATCAACGACACTTCCTAAAGCTAAACCAAGAATTGCTCCTATTGGACCTCCAAATGACCAACCAATAGATGCTCCTATCCATTTTGAAAAACTCATCTAATAATAGATTTTAATTATGGGTAAATATAATATTTGTTAGTTGATAGTTTTATTAATATGTTACACATTTATTATCTTTGTACTCAATTTATAAACTAAAAAAACAAAATATGTATCCAGCAGAATTAATAAAACCAATGCGTGAAGATTTAACTAATGTAGGTTTTGAAGAATTACATACAGTTGATGCTGTTAATGAAGCGCTTTCAAAAGCAGGAACAACTTTAGTCGTTGTTAATTCTGTTTGTGGTTGTGCAGCAGCAAATGCGAGACCTGGAGCTAGAATGAGTTTACAAAATCTAAAGCGACCTAAAAATTTAGTGACCGTTTTTGCAGGTGTAGATACAGATGCTACTAATAAAGCAAGAGAATATATGATTCCATTCCCTCCGAGTTCCCCTTGTATGGCTCTGTTTAAAGATGGTGAATTAGTACATATGTTAGAACGTCATCATATTGAAGGTCGTCCAGCAGAATTAATTTCAGAAAACTTAATGGATGCTTATAACGAATATTGTTAATTAAATGAAGTATCTAACTTAAAAAACCACGTTTTTAACGTGGTTTTTTTATGCTTAATGTGTATTTAATATTAATATTGCAGCATGTTAAAATTAATATCATATCCTCTTTCTGTTTTATATGCTTTTTGTTTTTTGTTAACACTAATCATATTTCATGGTATACAATGGGTTTGTTTTAATTTATTTGGTTATAAAGCACATAAAATAAGTGTGGATTGGCTTCAATTTTTCTTAATGCGCTGCCTTAATATATTGGGAACACGCTTTACATTTTCAAATCCTTACCCTCTTAAAAATAATAGACCATTAATTATTGTGGCAAATCATCAAAGCATGAACGATATTCCTCCAATAATGTGGCATTTTCGAAAACATCATGTGAAATTTATTAGTAAAAAGGAATTAGGAAAGGGGTTTCCAAGTGTATCATATAATTTACGCCATGGTGGTTCTGTTTTGATCGACAGAAAAAATCCTAGACAGGCAGTTAAAGCAATTAAAGATTTTTCTGCTTATATAGAAAAAACTAAACGTGCTGCAGTGATATTTCCTGAAGGAACACGAAGTAAAACAGGAAAGCCTAAACCGTTTCAAAAAAAAGGATTATTCACTTTATTTGAAGGCATTCCAAGCGCTATAATTGTACCTATTTCTATTAATAATTCATGGAAAACTTTACGCTATGGGAAATTTCCATTAGGTCTTGGTACTCATATTAAATTTACTGTACATAAACCACTTAAATTAGATAACTTTGCCGACAAAGAAGAACTAATAAATAGAATTGAAAACACTATAAAAGAACATATAATACCTTAAAAAAAGAATTATGCTATTAAAAAATAAGAGATTGGAAGTCATGCAGTTTTTAGAAAAAGATGTGAATTCCTTAATAGAGAAATATCTTATTCCTATAGAAAAAATCTGGCAACCTACAGACTTTTTACCTAATTCAGAAAAGGATAGCTTTATTGAAGACGTTAAAGAAATACGTGAATTATCGAAAGAACTTCCCTATGATTTTTGGGTGGTTTTGGTTGGTGATATGATTACTGAAGAAGCTTTACCAACTTACGAATCTTGGCTTATGAATCTTGAAGGTGTACATCAAGAAGATAAGCAGAATGGTTGGGCTAAATGGGTGAGATTATGGACAGCTGAAGAAAATAGACATGGCGATGTACTTAACAAATACCTCTACCTTTCTGGAAGAGTAAACATGAAAGAAATTGAAAAAACTACTCAATACCTTATTGCTGATGGTTTTGATATTGGCACAGATAGAGACCCTTACAAAAACTTTGTTTATACAAGTTTTCAAGAATTAGCAACTTATATCTCTCATAATCGAGTTGCAAAATTAGCTAAAGAAAAAGGTAGTAAACAATTAAGCAAAATGTGTAAAATTATTTCAGGAGATGAAATGAGACACCACCATGCTTATTCTGAATTTGTTGAACGCATTTTTAAAGTAGATCCTAGTCAGATGATGATGGCTTTTCATTATATGATGAAACAAAAAATAACAATGCCTGCACACTTTTTAAGAGAATCAGGAGATAAAATTAGTAATGCTTTTGAAGAATTTTCTAATACAGCGCAACGTATTGGTGTATACACCTCTCTAGATTATATTGATATTTTAGAAAAACTTATCAAACGATGGGAAATTGATAAAATCACTAATCTTAATGATGAGGCTGAAAAAGCTAGAGATTATTTAATGAAATTGCCTTCGAGAATGTTACGTGTTGCTGATCGACTTTCCATACCAGAAAATTCATTTGAGTTTAAATGGGTAGAACCCGCTATTTTAAAATCTTAAGTATCACTATTGATTTATAAAAATTCCTTTCATCTTTTGAAAGGAATTTTTATTTTTATGAAATATATGACACAAGGACATCAAATCAAAAAAACTATTTCATTTGTTAAAAAACAGCTACATGATGCTGAAGGAGGACACGATTGGTTTCATATTGAACGTGTTTACAATAATGCCTTACTAATTGCTAAAACTGAAAATGTTGATGACTTTGTTGTTCAACTTGGTGCTTTGCTACATGATATAGCTGATAGTAAATTTCATAATGGTGATGAAACTATTGGTCCTAAAGTAGCACGTGAATTTTTATTTAATTTAAATATAGACTCAACTACTATTGAGCATGTCGTACTCATCATTGAAAATATTTCTTTCAAAGGCGGAAATGAAAAACAAAAATTTAAATCTCCTGAATTAGATGTCATTCAAGATGCAGATCGTTTAGATGCAATTGGTGCAATTGGCATTGCACGTTGTTTTAATTATGGGGGTTTTAAAAATAGGCAACTTTATAACCCTAAAGTTAAACCAAATCTAAGCATGACTAAAGAAGAATATAAAGCATCAACAGCACCAACTATTAATCATTTTTATGAAAAATTGTTGCTTTTAAAGGATAAAATGAACACCAAAACAGGAGTTCAACTCGCTACTAAAAGACATCAATACATGGAACAGTTTTTAAAACAGTTTTATGCCGAGTGGGATGGAAAGAAATAATTAACTATTCTCCGGGAAAATTAGCCTTTCGTTTCTCTAAAAAAGCAGTTGTTCCTTCTTTAAAATCTTCTGTGCCAAAACAATTTCCAAAAGCTTCAATTTCAACCTGATATCCATTTAAACCAGATGTGAAATTAGCATTTATAGCTTTTATGGCGCCCTTTATCGCGACAGAAGAATTTCTTGCAATTTTACCAGCAATTTTTTCGGCTAAAGGTAATAATTCATCTAAGGTAGTTACATGATTTACTAAACCATAATCTTTTGCTGTTTCTGCATCAACCATGCCCGCAGTCATTACCATTTCCATAGCACGTCCTTTACCAATCAATTGTGGTAACCTTTGTGTGCCTCCATAACCTGGAATAACACCAAGTGATACTTCAGGCAAACCCATTTTAGCATTATCACTTGCAATTCTAAAATGACAAGCCATAGCTAACTCCAGTCCTCCTCCGAGTGCAAAACCATTTACTGCGGCAATAACTGGAGTCGATAAATTCTGTACAAAATCAAATAATAACTCCTGCCCTTTTGCTGCAAGCTTCCCTCCGTTTTCAATATCAAAATCAGCAAACTCACTAATATCTGCACCAGCAACAAAAGCTTTTTCACCACGACCTGTTACGATGATGACTTTTGTGTTTACATCAGTATTTGCATCATCAAATGCATCATGTAGCTCCTGAATAGTTGCTTTATTTAATGCATTTAATTTACTAGGGCGATTAATAGTAATAGTAGTAATACCGTTTTGATATTCTGAAAGGATATTTTCGTAATTCATTTTATAATTTAAAAAGACACTTAGACAAGTTCAAAGTGATAAGATTATAATATTAATTTTTTGGGAAAGCTACAGTAAATGTAGTGTCTTCTCCTTCTAGTGATGTAAAGGTAATACTTCCTTTATAAGTTTCCACAATATTTTTTACCATTGCTAATCCAAGACCCATACCGCTTGTTTTTGTAGTAAATTTTGGTTCAAAAACTTTAGGTTTATGTTCTTCAGTAATTCCAATTCCATTATCCGTAACTCTAATATATACCATATCATTTTCTGAACTAACCTCGACAATAATTTTAGGGTTTTCTAAATCTTTAGGAATAGCCTGTATCCCATTTTTCACCAAATTAGTGACAACTCTTATTAATTGAGTTCTGTCAAACTTGGCTATGATTTCATCTTCATCTGTAGTAAATGAAACATAATGTTCATTAAAAATATCTAATGCAAGCTTAACTATTTTTACAACGTTTAAGGTTTCATGTTTTTGCGCTGGCATTTTTGCGAAATTAGAAAATGCAGAAGCAATAGAACTTAAAGTGTCTATTTGTTGTATTAATGTTTTACTATATTCATCTACCTTTTGTTGAATATCGTCATTATTTGGATCAAACTTTCTCTGAAAACTCTGAACAGTCAATCGCATTGGAGTTAGTGGGTTTTTTATTTCATGGGCAACTTGTTTCGCCATTTCTCTCCAAGCTTGCTCTCTTTCACTAGTTGCTAATTGCACTGCGCTTTCTTCTAACTCATCAATCATACTATTATAAGAACTAACCAAAGTTGAGATTTCTCCACTTATATCTCCTATATCAATCTTTTCATTTCGCTTTTCTAATCGTGTGGCATTTATTTTATCGCTTATCGTTTTCAATGTACTGGTTATATATTTTGACAATAGATATGCTAATGCAATAGCTATAATAAACATGAATATATATGTGTAACCTAAACGCTCTAAAAATTCATTAAGCTCTTTAGCGAAAAATTCATCATTTTCAAGATATGGTAAGTTTAAAATGGCTAAAGGTTTATACTTTTGATCTGTAATATAGGTATATGATGACTGAAACGTTTCGTCACCTTCTTTTCGTTTTTCGACATATCGCCTTTCTAATGTATGAGCCAGAGTATTTAATACTTCTGCACTCAAACATAAAGAAATACTGTCTTTAGTAAAAGTAGCTTTTGATGATTTTAAAAGTGTGCCTTCTAAGTCGTAAAGGTTAATTTGCAGATTATGAATATCGGCTATTTTATAAATCTCATCTTTAAATATTAAGGGTATTTTTTCTGTCGAAACAAAATATGTAGTTTCCTTTATTACAAAATTAATGTGCGCTTTAATTGCAGCTTCTTTACGCTCTAATCTTTTTTTATGATAATCTTGAGTTTCTTCATTGTATTGATAAATAGTTACTGCTGCTATAAGTATCGATGCTAGTAATAGTAATAGTACCATTGCAATAAAAATACGAACACGTAAAGACAGGTTTTTTAATTTCATATATATTTCAATCTCCTTTAATTGTTAAAGGATTTTATAAATATAACAATAATCACACCAATAAAATTATGCTTCAGGATTCTTATTTCTTATGTTTTTATAGAGTTTAAACCCTAACATTATTAATAGTCCTAAAACTATAATTCCAATGAGCCCAAAAACCCAATTAATAGCACTTTTTAAAATCACTAAAAACACAACTGCAAATAAAATAAATGTAGCACCTTCATTCCATAATCGCATATAACTTGACGATTTTAAAACTACATCGTTTTGTAACTGCTTATAATACTGATGTGTTTTCAAATGATAAAGGATGAGTAAAATTACGAAGCCTAATTTCACAAGCATCCATGACTGTTGTAGCCAAAGCGGCTGTAATATGAGTAACCAAATCGCGAACAATGTTGATAAAATAGCTGAAGGCCACGTAATAATAAACCATAATCGCTTTGCCATAAGCTTAAGCTGTTTTCCTAAAATCTCTTTATCAGGCGAAGGCTTATGAAACGCTTCAATTTGATATACAAAAAGTCTAGGGATATAAAATAAACCAGCGAACCAAGTAATGACAAATATTAAATGAAGTGACTTTATATAATTATAATATTCCATAGTTTTTATTCGAAAATTAATTAGCTCTCCATTCGTTTATCCACTTCACCAATACATTAACCCATTCTGTTTGGTCATTTAAACAGGGAATAGTACTAAATTTTTGACCTCCCATTTCATAGAAAATTTCTTTACCTTCCATAGCAATTTCTTCAAGAGTTTCTAAACAATCACTTACAAAAGCAGGAGTTACAATAGCCATATTCTTAATTCCCTTTTTACCAAGACGTTCGATTGTTCTATCTGTATATGGTTGTAACCAAGGGTCAAATCCTAATCTGGATTGAAATGATGTTGAAAAAGACTCTTCTTTAAGTTGTAATTTTTTTGCCACTAATCTAGTAACTTCATAACATTGATGTCTATAACAAAACTCGTGTGATTTTGATTCAGTTTCGCAACAGCTTCCATCAATTTTGCAATGTGATTTAGTGATGTCACTTTTTTTAATATGCCGCTCCGGAACACCATGATATGAAAATA
>Ga0209013_10002407_pt1 | contig 16960 bp, 11 predicted proteins | sample Cruoilmetagenom2_FD_187291 | JGI IMG/M metagenome (GOLD analysis project Ga0209013, IMG submission 187291) | Oil polluted marine microbial communities from Coal Oil Point, Santa Barbara, California, USA - Sample 2 (SPAdes) (version 2) | ecosystem: Environmental > Aquatic > Marine > Oil seeps ...
AAAGACTCCAGTCCGGCACCTGTAAATGGGTAATCTTGGATGAAGCTGAGACCAGCCCGAGTTAAATCTAAGCGACTGCCAGCGCTTGCAGGTCCTGGTATTAGATTGGCTAAGCCTTCTGCGCCACCTGGGTAGCTGATACCGAGCACAATGATTGTGATGATGCTAAGGACCAGAAAAAGGGAAAAAATTGTTCTTTGTCTCACCTTGGAGATGTTAGCAAGAAGTTTCGATAGCCCCCATAATGCCCAGATAGCGAAAGCAACTAGTATGGCCAATAGCGCGCCACGTGATGATGAAAGCAGCAGCCCCATAGACATAATGACGGCCGCTATGGCTACTAATACGATGAGTAAGATTTTCTTTTCCCGCCAAACCCGGATGCCAAGGGCGAAAATAAAGGGGAACATCATCGCGATTACACCCGCAGCACCGTTTGGATGTATACCTGGTATGGATATGCTTGGTCGTAAGGACATCAACCAGAGCCCAACTCGATATACGGGGGGGAACTTAACCGGATATGCTGTGAAATCATGAGTTAGCAGGAAAGTCATCGCGACTGCGAAGCCTAATACAGTGAACAACGTGGCAAGAATCCAATGATTCGCGGCGGGTTGATGTGCTATTGCGTAAAACAGCAGTACTGCTGCAATAAGCAGCCAAAATTTTGCCCAAGCCGCTTGGCGGTCATAAGATGCCCAGATACCAATTCCTGCAGTGATGATAAAAATGATTATTGGGATGTCAAATGGTGTTCGCGGGAAAGTAAATCTACCAACAAGTAATTGAGGAAGTACGGGTAGAATCGCGATAAGAAAAGGCCACCATCCAAGTCGGGGGTTTATATACCACATTGTGGTGGCAATCGCGACGAATGCTAATTCTATCAGTGCATACTGTGGGCTTCTGGTATAGGCGGCTATCCAGGATTTATTCACCCGCATACCAGGCCAGGTGTTGGATCCCAGCGTTGATGGCGGCTTTGAATGTCGCGGTCCCGGAGAAAAGCATTTTTAAGTAAGTCATGGCTGGCCCGGGTCTTAATGCCCACTCGCGAAATGCCCGTTTTTGCCAGTAGAGCAGCTGCTCAGCGGATAATCCGGGGTAATCGAGCACCGTACCTTTGTCCATATCGACCTGCTCCCAGCGTGTTCCAGGGCGGAACCACCCGTTCTCCACAACTTCGAAAAAGAATGGCGTACCTGGGTACGGGGCGGCGACGTGGAAAAGGGCGATATCCAAGGGCAGGCGTTTGGCGAATTGAATGGTTTGCTTGATTGTCTCTTCCGTTTCACCTGGCAGGCCAATAATGAAGTAGCCCCAATTCTTGATACCTGCTTTTTTCGCCCACCGCAATGCCCGCTCTGCTTTGTCGGGATTAGCGCCTTTCCTAGCGTGCTTCAATATCTGCTCATTGCCGCTCTCTATGCCCCAAGAGATCAGCCAATTGCCTGCCTTCCCCATCAACTGAAGCATCTCTTCATCGACATAATCCACCCGGCTGTTGCAGGTCCACTTGATGTTTATCTCTTCGGCGATCATGCGCTCGCATAAATCAACAACCTGGTCACGGTTCACGGTAAACAGATCAGCATACATGTGGATATTGTTTAACCCCATCCCCTTCAGCTTCCAGAGTTCTTCCATGATCAATTCTGGGGAGCGAAGCCGCGTCGTATATTGGTAGCTGACATGCTTGATGCAGTACGTACAGCCAGCGGGGCAGCCGCGACTGGTGACGATAAATGTAAACGGTCCCTTGATCATCGGCATGCGGTACGTCTTTAAAGGAAGCAGCTCATGCATTGGCATGGGTAAATCATCCAGGTTGGCAATGAAAGGGCGGGGGAGGTTGATAACGATCTCTTCTCCCTTACGCCATGCCAAACCTTTAATCGCAAGCAGATCAGCGCTTCCATTGTCCCGTGGAGCAGGTTGATAATGCGGGTCATGGGCTTCAAACAGTTTATGGATTTCTGGACCCCGCAGATTGATTTTGTCATCAAGATTGTCGAGCAGATCGCGAATTGTTAGATCCGGCTCTCCGACGAGTACGTAATCGAGCACAGGGTAGGCGCGTAATGTCTCCCGGGGGATGGGAGTGACATGCGTGCCAAACGCGATTGTGGTTGCACCATGTGCTTTCGCAAGAAAGCACCCATACATATCATTCTCGAGAGTGGGTGCTGTCACCTGTGTAAAGTAGTAGCGTGGTTGATACTTTTCAATGAGCTTATTAAAAGTTGGCCAATCGATGCGTTCAGCATTCGCGTCGATAACGGCTATCTTATAGGTGGGGTGAAGCAATGCCGCCATCTGTGCGAGCGAGACTTGAGGCCAAACCATGTTTTCACGTGTCCGTCGCCCAACACGATGTTGGGTGCGGATCCATAAACCACCATCCGGAGTGGGTGGATTCACAAGCAAGATATCGACAGCATCTTCCGAGCGATCATGTTGTATCAGTTCTTGATATACAATTTCATCCGCACTTGGAAAGTCCGTGAATCGTAACGGGCGGATTGATCGACTACCGAGATTTTCTGAATATTGTCTTTTATCGTTGTTCTTCATGCTATACCAATAATTTGAATTTGTTCATCATTATGGATTAATAGTATTTTAAATAACTAACTACCCAATTGCAATATCGTTCTGGATGATTTCCTCGCGTTTGCTTAACTCTTCAAGCGCGCGCATAAGTATCCAATAGATCATCAATTGTATACTAACTAGTATAAGCATCGCGCTGCCCAGCAAGTATAACCAAAGTCGAGCGATCCCCCACCCTTGAACTCCTAGCACAAGGCTAACGATGGAAATGGCCACACCGATTATTAGACCGAGCAGCCCTGCCCAGCCGAAGTAGTGATCGATTGAGGGATTGAATATCGGACGGCCAAATAACCCTTGGCGAATTGGACGCTTATAGAATAGGGTTACCAGGTAATTAAAGGTAGCCCCAAGGGCAAAGATGCCCACACCACCAACTGCTGCGATTAATGCCGTGTACAACGCAACTACGCCCCAGGTGCCAATCGTGGTGATCCCCATTAAGCGAGCAACGATCAATCCTAATCCAATCAATGCTGCGATGCCGATACCGATGAGGCCAATTGTCCCGAGGATCCTCACTGGATTATAGGTCAGCGCTGTCCACAGAATAGATTGTAAGAACAATGATCCATCCCGGACGACGCTCAGCTTCGAACTGCCCAATCTCTCGCTATACGGAATCGGAACCTCGACCATATTGATACCTTCGTGCATCGCTCGAGTGCTCATTACTGGTGTGAGGTTGAGCCCGTCCGGCAATGGATAGATTCGTTCTAATATATTTCGGTGGAATACTCTCATGCCACTCGCCGAGTCGGTAATTTTCTGAAATCCAACTACGGATAACAGTCCTGCAAAGAAGTAATTTCCAATCCGGCGGGTTACCGGCATCTGACTGTCAGCCCCCGACATTCGCGAGCCGATCACCAGTTCGCTGCCATTCAATGCGGTTTTTACCAATGCTGGAAAGTATTCAGGGGGATACGTCCCGTCTGCATCAAGAAATCCCAACAGTTCACCTCTGGCTTGGGAGAATCCTGTTTTTAGTGCCGCGCCGTAGCCCTTATTTTGCGGGTGGCGGATCAATCTGAGTGTGTCTGAGCCCTTAGCCATTTCGTCCGTGATCTTGGCAGTATTGTCCTGTGAACCATCATCTACCACTATCAGCTCCAGGTCATCTAATCCTGTGGCTTGGATGGCCTCTCTTACAGATAGCACACGTGTAATAATTTCTGCAATACCAGATTCTTCATTATAGGCCGGTATTACTATTGATAGAATACTCATAATTTACCTCGATCCCCATAATACACTTTGTGATCCACACGGGCACCTAAATCCAAACCGTCAATATTAGTGATCTCTCGGGCTGGAACTCCCCCAACAACTGTATGAGTCGGCACATCTTTAACGACGACTGCACCAGCTGCAACAACTGCACCCTTACCAATGTGCACTCCATCAGTGATGATCGATCCAGCACCTAACCAGACGTCATCTTCGATAACGATGCCCTCAGCTGTTATCCCTTGGTCGAGAAATGGTTGGTTGGGATCGTCGAACACATGGTTTACTGCGATAATTTGGGTAAAAGGTGATGTGTAAACCCGATCACCGATACTTACACCCCCTTGACCGCGGATCACCGTATACTCACCGATTAGGCTATCACGGCCGATCTTAATCCCTGCTTTTGGCAAATCACGGAAATTATAGACATGCAGGACCGCTCCATACATTATGATGGTGTTTTCACCGATCTGAATGCCGTTTGGACAGGCGTGTAAATACGCATTCTGATCTAGATAGACTCCATTGCCAAGTTGAATATTATTAGCAAAGCGAAGGCGGACTTTGTTTTCAATTGCCGCCCAACCATTCATTTTAAGAATGAGCCGGTAAAGTATGCCTCGCAGTCCCAACCCAATAACTGTTGGAATCCATCCGACCAGGATGAACAGGATTTGCTCGAGGAGGTATGAACCCAAGCTTGAAGCTTGCCTGTTGATGTAAAGTCGAAGACCTTGTGCTGTCGATGACTTCTCTTTTGTAGTGATTTTATCCAAGGGAAATTATGCCCACCAGGTTTGTTTAAATGAAGATGATTCTACTATCTGTTGTCATATCGATATGTAAGAGTTAGCGCGCTCCGCCCTACCAACATCCTGACAATCTTGGATCACGTGAAGTGGATGTATAGACCGAACTTGTCCCCTTGATAAAGTTTTTCGGTCCAGTTGTCTACCAAACTTGCAGTTGTCCTGTGTGTAGATATCTGCCGGCCAGGTCAGTTTTTACGAATTCCGTTGAGCGTTTCGAGATTACTGTTCCTCGTTGATGGTATATAACCATTTATTAACATCGGTCATACTTGCAAGAAATTTACCATTATTCGTGGTTTGATGTATTTGTAAAGTAACCGAAATGTGGCATTGCTGTCCGCATTTCTGTGCTCTGTTAAAAAAGGCTGCCATTTAACATTGGGCAGCCGATTTTTGTCATTGCCCTTGTCCCGATGTGGTGCCCTCATACCCTTCATGAGTTTGCCATCCCAAAGGGCGATGTCGATATATGATAATTGTGTGATTAGAACTTTTTCTACTGTTTTTATTATTCCATCCGCCATATATCTGGTCAATGGGAGCTTGGTACTAAGAGATAATTATTCAGTGTTCACATAACACAAACTTGATCTTTGGGAGTTTATCAGAGAGTACCCTGAGCGTCATTCGGCTCTAACAGAATCACTATGTAGAGTTACGATATGAGAGGGGGGATATCGAACATTCTACCAATCACTCGTAAAGGATTCGGAAGGATCCAGATCTTCGCTACTTTGGATTCAACCCGAATTAATGCTGTGAATATATCCCCTCGGTGGAGACAGCTATGTTAGGTGGATTTTCTGTGGGGTGTCCCTGTACTGATTATAGAGAAATGTAGAGACAATGTCAATTAGCGCCCGATGGATGTGAGGATTAATCCTTTCTATATATCGCAATTTTTCAACGAAATTCAGGAGGGTCAAGAACATCAAGAAATTCATAACAGAATCTAAGCTGATTTAACCCAGATTATATTGGCGATTATCGTTGGAGAGCGATGTGAATGGCTAGAGAACAATATGGGAATAATTTCTCTTAATAAATGGGTTATGATTGTATTCTCGTTGTTATTAGAAAGTTTTATTAATGGTACGATGGACAGGACAATACAGAAGCGGGAGAGACAATTTATAGTAATTCTGGTGATGGTGGGATTGATCGCCGGGATCAGTTTATTTATACCCGATATTATAGATCTTGTTTCTGGGACCAATAGAGCAGATGATTCTGCGGCAGCTTACTTTCAGACTCCAACACCTTCAGCTCTAGTATTGACTCCCACGGAGACCGGCACAGAAGGTGCTGCAGAAGTCCCAGAAATAACGCATGCCAACATGAGTGCGGATCAAGAATTTGGCTGTACGTATGATAAGGGTTTCTGGATCAGCTATACAGAATCCTGGCCGCTCCAAGAACTCCGATTTGGGGATGAGACTTATTCAAAAGACCAATTGATATTATTGATCAATCTCAGTGCACCTACCGCTCGAGAGTACTTGCTGATCGAACTGATCGTCTATACTCTTAATGTATACCAGGGTGCAGATGGGTCAACAATTGCACAATCTGTCGCTGATGCAATTGACTGGCTGGATGAGCATCCGGAGGGCAGCGAAGTAACCGATAGTGAGCGAGAAACGGCTGATCGATTAGCGAATATTTTAAGTGATTTTATTCATGGGAAACTTGGTCCGGGGATTTGTGAAGAGACTGTTATTTCACCGTATCCTTCGATGACATATTCCCCCGAATTGACGCTAACCATCACTCCAACATTTACTCCGACAATTACCGAGAGGCCAATTCTACCCACAGCTACATTCGTTTACAAGCCCGCGCCCACCAATACAAAGAAACCTGATAGCGGAAAACCACCCCCACCCCCTGTTACTACTCAGCTCCCACCTACCGCTAGACCGAGTGAGCCACCTGCCACTTCCGTACCGACTCCAGCTGAGAGATAATGGGTTTCCATCAAGGATTTATTATCACATACGGGGTACCTCAAAAGGGTTCGACATGGGGGTGTTTTAGATAATTGCCCGTAGTATTAGGCCCTTCACGATGCAAGTAAATAGGATTATTGCCACTCGGTCTGCCAGATCCGGGTGTTGTTCACCAGCCATCATGAACCCCTTGTGAGTTGCTTAGTCAATCCTCCAGATAGTGATCCGGGATTGAATTATCTGAGAACAGGTTATTGAGCAATATTTCAACTTATCGCTGGCTTTCACGCTTTTGGGATATATAATATGTGGAGTGGAGGGGGTAATCTCTCCACCCCTAAGTTTCATATTCTTGGACCGACCATTTAAGGAGACTCATTGATGTTTTATATAGATCCTGTTTATTTCTGGTATGTGTTCATCCCCGTGTTATTGATTTCGGTGGGTGTTCAGCTGTATATGCGTTCGACGTTCAACAAGTGGAGCAAAGTTGCCAATAGTTCTGGAGTAGCAGGCGTACAAGTAGCTAAAGCTCTCTTTGATAAAACTTCCCTTCAGCCAATCCGTGTTGAGCGGGTATCGGGTAAACTCAGCGATCACTTTGACCCGGGTGCAAATGTAATACGGCTGTCTGACGATACCGCTAGAAAGAAATCTATCGCAGCTATGGCGGTAACCGCCCATGAGTTGGGGCATGTCCAGCAGTACCAAACAGGGTCCGCGATGATTAAAGCGCGTGGTTTCTTGATGCCAGCATTAAAGTTCAGCCCGACCATATCATATATCGCGATATTGTTAGGTTTATGGTTTAACATGACCGGACTGCTCTACATTGGTATCATCTTCTTTGCAATCATGGTCTTGTTTTCCATCCTGACCTTGCCGATTGAGATTGATGCCAGCCGCCGCGGTTTGCGGATGCTGCGTGAGGCGGGGTTGATGCATGCTGAACAAGATGTCAGCGGTTCCAAAGCTGTCCTGCGGGCTGCCGCGATGACTTATTTGGCTGCTGCAATCACCTCTATCCTGCAGCTGCTGTACTACATAAGCATCGCCCGGAGAAGAAGTTAACCTGGGTTGAAAACGATCGTCCCTTTCGGGATTTCGTTTTTCCCCAGCATATTGGCCGTAACTTTGGGAGCAGTACTGTTCTTCCAGCCAGCGAAAACACGCCCGATATAGGCTAATTTCATGGGGATTGCTGGATGATGAGCGGTTCCCTCTGAATTTATCGGTGTACACTTAGCATTAGACCATTTGATTGGGAATAGGGATTCCATTAATAAGGTTGGTTTTAATCAATGAAATAAAACCAGCGATTACTACCCAATCTGGGCAGAACTTGGAGATAGCAAACGGAAGGAAGGAGTAATTATGAGAAATCGCAGCAATAATGCAAATAATTTTTGGACCGGCGGAGCAGGGTACCTCGTAGGTGCATTAGCCGCCGTGCTGGTTACAATATTTTTATCCTGGCTGAGCGTGCCAGGCTGGTTACTTAATCTCGTGGAAGGCAACCAGAGCCTCGTGCAGATCTTAGCCATTCCGGTTATTGCGGCGATTATGTTGGGCATCGCGGGGGCCGTGTTGGGAGGGGTTGGTGGATGGCACATAGCAAAAGTTACTGGTACTGTCAAACGCGGCTGGATGGTCGCGGGCAGCGCTATCGCGTTTGCGATCACTGTTAGCCTGCTGCTGCTGGTATTCCTCCTGTTAGTCAGCTTCCTGGGGTTGTACAACAACTTGGCGGAAAACCGAGTTGAGCAGTATGGGATCATATTTGGTTTATTCGGGTTGGTATTCGGTCTGCTGGTGGGGTTGCTGCAAGCATTCATGACCGTCTCGCTGCGCTATACCTGGCGGGTAATCCTGGCGGCAATCCTCGGTTTTACGATCGGTGGGTTGCTGCTGGGAATGATTGTGCGCTTAATCAATCCTACTGAAGGCTTCAAGACCTTCCCAATCCTGACTGTGGTCCTGCTCCTATTTGGCCTTTCTCTGCCGTTCCTCCTGGGGGGCGGGACGATGGGCTACACATACGGACGGATTGCGCAGAAATTAGTCGATACGGGCAGGAAAGCAGAGGTGATGCAGCCCAATCGATGGCAGATTGTGATTGTTGCAGTTCTGGGCTTTATCTTAAGTTTTGGATTGATCGGTACGCTTGATAATCTCGCTAATTTCCTGAGGATCAATCCCGGTAATCTGAGTACGGTACTGCAGCCGATGAGCACCGGTGTGCGTTGGTCAGAACCCAATTCAGCTGACCTGCCGGCCATAAACCTGTTGTCAACTGCTCCAGTGGGTGATACTGCTGTGACAAACAGCCCTAACCAGGAACTGCACCAAGCATGGTGCAGCCGGGAAGGACAGATTAAATATCAGCTGGATGACGGGCTTGTGGAGACAATCGATTTCCCGGGCTGCAGCGGGACTCCAGCCATCGCACTCGATGACGATGATCGACCGCAAATCGGTTGGTACACAACCGAACTCACCGATAACTCCGGCCAGCAACGCGAGGTTAGCGTGCTGGTTACCAGCAGCCGTTCAGCACAGGGTTGGGAACCGGTTGTGATCGCAGCCCATACAGATACTGCAGTTCAGCCGGTAATGGCTAGAGATGGGGGGGGAAATGTTTTACTGGGCTGGCAAGCGAGTGGCGCGGGGACTGGTGACCAGATGTACGTGGTTAAAGAGGCCTATGAGTGTTCTGAAGATGAGCTATCCGCAAGCGAACGCGCTGGATTGGAGGCGATGTTAGCAGGCGGCAACCGGCCTTTAGATGCGCCGGTGACGTACTGCCGCAACCACTTTGAACGTTTGCTGTACACACCCAATCCAGACTCAGAATATAGCCAAAACCCCCAGACGCCGAATGGCGCTTTTGACAGGGTGGCAGCTATGATCAAGGACGCGGAGTATGAAGCTTTATTCGCCACCATGCAGTACGAGCGTAATACATCATCGCCCAGTCCGGGCAGTGTACTAGCGCATGCAGTTGCGGATCTATACCAGAAGGTGAAGAACAATCCGCAGGATTACCCGCGCGGCATGACAGTCCGTATTCTGCTGGGCAACTACCCGGTAATGTCGGACTTTGTCTGGGGCGCCCAAATTAACGACGCTCTCTCAGATATGCGCGAAGCCGGTGTGGAGAAGTTGGTCGATCCGGAGATTGGGTGGCGCTTGGAAGTGGCTAACTACCCAGGAACTTACCCCCACAGCCACACAAAGTTCGTCGTCGTGGATGGCAAAACAGCCGCCAGCGCGGGGTACAACTATGGATATCTACACCTACCGGTTAACCATCCCTCCGGACTTGGATACGATCTGTTCGATACGGGTATCCGAATCACCGGCCCCGTGGCTCAAGATGCGATCAGCGCATATGATGATATGTGGGGTGGGGCAGACCAAGTTTATTGTGATTACTACCCAACGGATGAACAGGAATGGCAGGATACATGTGAGGAACTGGTCGCCCAAGCTGACCATGTCCCCGAAGTGCTGACAGCGTACCTGCCGCCCGAGGGGAATAGCCACTCTTTCTCGTTATATCGAACGATGAAAATCAAGGAAGGTGATAATTTCATCGAAGCAAGCCTGGCGAATGCTCAAGAATCGATCGACATGATTCAGGTAAATTTTTCTCTGGATTTGATCTGCATGGCTAACCTGATCTTCCCAGACCTGTGCTCCATCGATAATGCCCTGCCGTTTATGCATGCCATGATAGAGGCTATTGAGAATAATGGCGCATACGTGCGAGTAATCATGGAGAACACCAACAGCAGTGGCTTGGAAAACCGAGTGGCGGGAGTTGTTCTGTTAGAGGAACTTCAAAGCCGTGGATTGGAAGACCATGTTGAACTGCGATTCTACGATGGCAAGGTGCATGCGAAGGCGTCCAATATCGACAATCAGCTGCTGATTATCGGCAGCCAAAACATGCATTACAGCGCTTGGGGCGAGAGTGGTTTATCCGAACATAGTCTGACAACCAATGACCCGCGCGCAATTGAAGAGTTCAATGCGATGTATGAAACGAAATGGGAAGAGGCGATTCCGTTCGAAGAGGCAGAATTCGGGAGTTCACCATAACCTGATCCAAGTGATGGTTTAAGAAATGCGACTAGGCACCTGTCAGTCCTTACTGCTGGCAAGTGCGTGAATTATGGCACCATATTTGAAGCCGAAAGAAACACGAAATCCAAAATGATACTATTTATCCATCCTCAGCGATAAGGAAGCGGCCTCTCGGACACCCCAACGCTGCGACCATTTCTGGTACGGACTGTCCTGGATGACAATGGAATTATTTGCAGTTTAAGCGCCGATGGGGAAGGCCGGTACTACTTGGGGAATACGGTTATTGAACCGGTGGGTTCCTTAAGGTTTCATCACGATTGTCTTCCATGCTGTTACTTAATTGCAACAGTTACGCGTCTAACTGATGACACAACAGAATCCTCAATTGTCCTCGAAACCAGCGTGTATGGTGGAGAACCGGTATATCTGCCAATAATCGCTATAGAACTAAAGGAAGATCTAAGCGCTCCAACCGTTAGTGCTGATAGAAATATCAATGTGTCTCTCCCTAACAGCAGGTGCTTAATGCTCTGGTTTAAATATTTCCTCGATCGCGACTCCGAAGATCGCGGCCAGCTTGAAAGCCAGCGGCAGGCTCGGATCGTATTTCTCGGTCTCGATCGCATTGATCGTCTGACGGGATACGTCCGCTAAGTCCGCCAACATGTCTTGCGACCACCGGCGCTCAGCCCGCAAGACACGCAATTTGTTTTTCATTTGTATTTCCACATCGTCCATAGCTTACTGGTCAGCCAACCAAAAACCATTATTGGCAGCAAATAGATCCAGCGCGGCTGCTCCATACCAGCCATGATGAATATCCCAATTGAGAATACGACAACTAAACTCCAGCCAAACGCGATGGCCAGGGCTTCAAGCTGGATCCTGCGATGTAGTTCGTCCAGACTGGCGATTGCGCGTACAATGGCGTACGCTAGAAATAAGCTCGCAAAACTTGGTAAAGCAGCAACCAGGGATGTATAAGGCTCAGCCAGCCCTTGGTCGAACAGCAACACCGCTGTTATTGTGGCGGTGAGGAATGTAATCACGGCAAACATGATAAGCCGGATGATATGGGGTGGGTACTTCATTGGAATTACGAGATACCCTTTCAGCAGTCCCCAACTGAATGATAGCAGCAGGGCTATGACCGTCCCAAAAATCCAATCTCCTAACAACCATTAGCTGAGAAGTCCTGCGACCAGCAAGCTTACCAGTACTACCCGGCCATATTGACGTGGCGGCATTTTTATCGGGACATCGTTTAATTTGTTCCTCCTAATCCTCCTCCTTATGTAAAGTGTGCTTTACATTATGTCAAGTGTTATTTCCTCTATGTGATCATTTATTCCCGGAAAGATATTTTTTTCTCCAAGGCTTGACCACCACGAATTCTGACCGATTGCGGTATGAAATATGTTCCCTAAAGTCGTCTTTTCGCCCGCGGGTTACTTGACCCACTGTGATCGTGATACTACAATACAAGCGAAACAATATCTACGCGAACCAAGATTGTGCCTGCATATGTATATGAACACGAACGTTCATTTTTAGTCACCAAACCCATCATTAAATAGGAGCTATACATGTCCGATTACTTGTTCCGGGGTTCGCTAGCTGATCTAGATCCCGCCATCTACGAACTTGGCCAAATTGAAGCAGAACGACAGTTCCGCAAATTGATTCTGATCCCGAGTGAGAGCACAGCACCGCTGGCTGTCCGTGAAGCTTTGAGCAGCGCTTTCCAAAATATCTATGCCGAGGGGTATCCCGATGAAGAATCCCGCCAATTGACTGAGAACCAGTTACTAGATTACGAAATGCGCCTGGCTCATTTCCGGCGTTATTCCGACCCGCGCTACTACAAAGGCGTTGAGTACGCAGACATCGCTGAAGCGTTAGCGCGCCGGCGGTGTGCAGAGGCATTTGCCGCGAATGGCGTAACGGCAGATGAATTGTTTGTGAATGTTCAGGCGCTTTCAGGAGGTCCCGCGAATAACGCCGTTTACCATGCGCTGGTTGAACCCGGCGATACAATCATGGGGATGGATTTGCTCCATGGCGGACACCTATCGCACGGGTCGCCGGTTAACCGTTCGGGGAAATATTACAACGCGATCCATTACACTGTTGATCCCGATACGCAGCAGATCGATTACTATGCCCTCGAAGCACTGGCAAGCCAACACAGTCCCAAATTTATCATCGCTGGCTACTCTTCGTACCCCTGGTCTGTGAATTGGGCACGCTTCCGGGCTATCGCGGACGTAGTCGGCGCATACCTATTCGCCGATATTGCCCACGTTGCGGGGTTGGTAGCCGCTGGCGTTTACCCTTCACCGGTTGGCTACGCCGACGTGATCACGTTTACGACTCACAAATCGCTGTGTGGACCACGCGGCGCCTGCATCCTGACGACGAATCGGCTCTTAGCACGCAAGATTGACCGGGCGGTGTTCCCTGGGGAGCAAGGTGGGCCACATGTCAATGTATTCCCCGCGATGGCACTCGCATTCAAACTTGCCCGCAACGATCAGTTCCGCAAACTGCAGGAACAAGTCGTCCGCAATTGCGCTGCATTCACCCAGCGATTCCAAGAACTCGGTTTCCAGATCCCGTTTGGTGGTACCAATACCCACTTGATGAATCTGGACTGCAGCACTGTGATTGGCGCGGATGGTACCACGTTATCAGGCGACCAGGCTGCCCGGATCTTGGACTTGGCAGGCATCGTGGTCAACCGCAACACTATTCCTGGCGACCGGTCAGCACTTGACCCCTCCGGGATACGAATGGGTACTCCTTGGATCACCCAGCGTGGTTTCAAAGAAGCGCAAACAGTTCAGCTGGCTGACATCATTGCGGACATCTTGCGGTCCACGGAACCGTACGCGATAACAGGGCGGCGGAGGACGCTGCGCCGGGCAAAGGTGGATTACAGTGTTTTAGAGACCGCCAAAATCAGCGTACGCGATCTGGCTGGAGCCGCAGGCATTGATTTCGAACCTGGCCGGCATGGCTATCCCCATTTCTACTACCAGGATGAGACACTGGATGGCAAAGATGGCTGGGTGGCTTTTGACATGCATGGTGAACAGATCCGCCAGTTCCTCGACTACGCCGTAAGTTTTGACCTGGCTAATTTAGCACCGGGCGAGAGTGCGCCAACCTGCCTGCATACCACGGAAGGCACGGTAGAGGGCGCTTTGACCTGCCTGAGCAGTGTTGAATTCCGGATGAGTGTGCCAACCTGGAGTGCCCCCCTGGCGGCCAACTGGCTGCGCGGGTTGAGCGATGGGTATATAAAATTCGATTCCGACCTGATCAAGAAACTCCCTGGGCCTGTAGTTGTGAAAGCTTCGAGTGCTGATCCAGTACAGAAAAGCTGCGCCGATGAACCTGTTTTGAGTCCTTCACGCGGTTCGGCAAAACCTTATTTTATTGGTATACCTGAAGGCACGGGCACTGCTTTCACGGATTTCTCTTGGACTGAGCCTGAGCATTCTGAGTTGAAGCGTACTCCCATGATTGAATTACATAAGCGGTTAGGTGCCAGGGTAGTGCCCTTTGCCGGTTGGGAAATGCCGGTGCAGTACAGTTCGATTATGGATGAGCACCAAGCAACCCGCCAGGCAGCTGGCTTATTTGATGTCGCTCATATGGGCGTTTACCAGGCTGAAGGACCTGAAGCTGCCGCTTTCCTGGATAGCGTATGTGGGAATGATATCGCTGGGTTGCTGCCTGGCGAATCGTGCTACACACATTTCCTGGCGTCCGATGCAAGCGTGATCGATGACACCTTGGTCTACCGCCGTGGCCCGGAGAAGTTCTTGATCGTCGTGAATGCCTCCAATGATGATAAAGATTGGGCGTGGTTAAATGCCGTCCGTGATGGGCAGGTCAAAGTGGATAATAATCGGCCTTGGGCGCAGGCATACGGCAGAAGTGCACTCCTGCGCAACTTGCGGGATGAAGAAGCAGGGGAGGACATGCGCGTGGATATCGCCCTGCAGGGACCAAAGTCGCGGGATATTTTATTGGCATTGGGAGTAGATGCTAATAACAAAAAACGTATCATGAAGTTGAAGCGCACTGAACTTTGCGATGCGGTCGTAGGTGGTTTCGATTTGATAGTCTCTCGAACTGGTTATACCGGCGAGAAGATGGCGTTTGAACTGTTCGTCCACCCAGACCGGGCTGCCGAACTGTTCGAGACTATGCTGAATGTCGGGCAGATTGTAGGGCTTAAACCGGTGGGATTAGGAGCCCGCGACTCGCTGCGTACGGAGGCCGGTTTACCCCTCTACGGGCACGAGATGGGACTAGGCTCTGAGAAGCGGGGGCACGCCGATCTGGGGGTGAATCACGCTGGTTTTGGAAGCTACGTAAAAACTTACAAACCGTGGTTTATTGGTCGCGATGCCTACCTGGCCAGCGAGGAATCCCGCGCCGGAGTGGTCGTTCGTTTCCGTTTCAACGAAAAGGGCGTCCGGATGGCTCATCCAGGTGATCCAGTTTTGGATAAGCGCGGTAAGGTAGTAGGGTGGGTTACGAGTTGTGCGATCGACGTAGAGGGCTATCTGCTGGGGCAAGCCTTTGTAGATTTGAAAAATTCAACTGTCACTACACCGCTGTTCATCATCCAGAGCGCGCCAGCGAAAGCCGGTAAAGCGCCTGCAGAACTAGAGTTGGGAGACCGGGGGATCGTTCCTTCACCCGCCGCGGTGATTCGCAGGTTCCCCTAGGAAAATATATAAAATGGTCTGGCGATCGAGCCAGACCATTTTTGTTTATGTTTATGATTCATCTCAAGGAGATTGGATTTCGAGCAGTTCGACTTCGAAAATTAGCGTATCCCCGGGTTTGATCAACTCCCCGGACCCGCGCTCACCATAACCCAACTCGGCTGGGATGATCAAACGGCGCACGCCGCCGGGCTGCATACCTGCTACACCTTCGTCCCAACCTTTGATGACCCTGCCAGCACCCAAGGGGAAGGTGAATGGTGTCCCGCGATCGAGTGATGAATCGAATTTGGTGTCATCGGTTAACCAGCCGGTGTAGTGTACGACGACGACATCACCTGCTTTTGCTGCTTGACCTTCGCCAACTACCAGGTCCTGGTACTGCAGGCCAGACGCGGTTGTAATGGTTTCTGCGTCATCTGGTACCGAAACCGCGGCGTTGCTGCTTATCGCCGGCCCCCCTGAATACTGGTTATAGATGATGAACGCCGCGATTACCAGGATAATGATGACGACTGCTGCAATCGCGATGCGTTGGTTTCGTTTTTGGGCAGCTCGTTTCGCACGCCGTTTTTCGCGAGCTGACTTGGGGGAAGAATTAAGCGACATGCTTATCCTCTGTATTGTGACAGCAGATTATTTTCATTGCGTATAATGATACTTTCATGAGCTGTGAGAGCTTGGGCACCTCATCAAACCTTAAACACTGGATTCCTGAGGTTACTCGGCCGGTTCCTCATCTTCGACATCATAATCAACCCACGCACGCTTTAGGATGATATCGGCACCTTCCCGTACCCCAGCCATGCTCACTACTTCCCAACCGTCTTCACCAATCCCAGATAGATATTCATGCAGCAATGTGCCTGCTGGTTGTGAACCGACCATTTGTGCGACTTCCTGGCCGTTTACCATCGTGACGACGCCACTGTAAGACCGGATGACCATGTATTCCCACTTCTCCATGTGATACCTCCATTTTCGTAGCTTTGTTTTACTGGATTGGCTATAGGATAGCACCGCCCCTTGGCATTGTCAATTCTTACCCCGTTGGAAAGCTCAGTGGTTGTGATTTGATATGAGCAGGGGGAAGTAAACCTCTTCCGGCGCTTCTGTTGGGGGCAGTATGTGGATGAATATGGCGCTCAACGGTCCCCAATTCCCGCTCCTGTCCTGTCCCCGCAGGTATACAATGTGCCGCCCGGTTGTTAATCCCTGAGTGTCTATCGCGCCAGTCGTGACCTCGACAGCCGAATCGTAATCGCCATCAGCTGGTAGGAGTGGGGCAGATATTGAGGAACCCGGAGCCGATCCAGGTAGTGTGTCCACGTAGTACTCCCCGTCATTTATCGTTTCTTCAGGCAGCGCACCGTTCTCGGATTTGTAGCGTAGGTCGTCCAGCGTCGCCGTGATTTGGATCGCCCTCCCTTGTATGGTTGTGGTTTGTTCTGTTGTGATCGATATCACGTCGGGCCCAGCCGGCAGCAGGTACGGCGCAGATAAGGTTCTGGCG
>Ga0209013_10002408_pt1 | contig 16959 bp, 15 predicted proteins | sample Cruoilmetagenom2_FD_187291 | JGI IMG/M metagenome (GOLD analysis project Ga0209013, IMG submission 187291) | Oil polluted marine microbial communities from Coal Oil Point, Santa Barbara, California, USA - Sample 2 (SPAdes) (version 2) | ecosystem: Environmental > Aquatic > Marine > Oil seeps ...
GACGGGGTCAATGATGTGGAAGATCTTGTATCATTAAAGAATATCAGTCAAAAAGACAATACTATTTTGGAGCAGCAGGAAAATGAGCTTAAAGAGACCATGCATGCACTTGGAAAAATAAAGAACGGAACTTTCGGGATATGTGAAAAAAGCGCTAAACCCATACCGGTTGAAAGATTGAGAGTAAATCCTATGGCAAGGTCTAAAGTAGGAATAGAGGATTAAAGAGCAGCATATGAAAATTGGTATTCCAAAAGAAATTAAAACTAAAGAATATAGGGTTGGGATCATCCCTTCTGGTGTTAAACTACTTACTCAAAGCGGACATGAAGTATATATCGAGAAAGATGCCGGAAACAAAAGCGGATTTTCTGATGATGACTATAAGCAAGCCGGTGCAAAGATCCTGCAAAGCCTAAAAGCGATATATGATACTTGTGAAATGATCTTAAAGGTCAAAGAGCCTCAACTTCAGGAGTATGATCTTTTAAAACCGGGGCAAATATTGTTTACCTATCTTCATCTTGCCCCCTTGAGAGAACTGACCGAGTTACTTAAAGAAAAAGAAGTGATAGCCATAGCATATGAAACAGTAGAAGAGGGGAACAGGGTGCCCCTGCTTGAACCTATGAGCCAAATAGCGGGTAAAGTCGCACCGATGGTTGCAAGCTATTTTCTCTCAGCACATAATAATGGCATGGGTGTATTGATAGGTGGATCAAGCGGTGTATTACCAGCCAGAGTATTGATCATAGGAAGTGGAACAGTGGCTAAAAATGCAGCCAAAATTGCATCTGGAATGGGAGCCGATGTCGTTATTATGGGAAGAAATTCAAGCAGTATGACTGAACTTGAAGAGTTGATGCCAGAAAATGTTTCAACACTCTACTCCAACCGTTACAATATGGAAAAGATCTTACCTACAGTAGATATCGTTATCGCTGCAGTCTATATCACAGGTGAGAAAGCACCACACTTGATTACAAGGGAGATGCTCTCTCTTTGTAAAAAAGGAGCGGTTTTGGTAGATGTTGCTATTGACCAGGGAGGATGTATAGAGACTTCCAGACCAACAACACATGATGATCCTGTGTTTGAGGTGGAGGGTGTGATACACTACTGTGTTGCCAATATACCTGGAGATTATCCTGTCACTTCTACATATGCATTAGCAAATGCAACGATAGCCTATGTGAAGAAGATCGCAGATATGGGATGGAAGAATGCCAGTTTACAAGATGCTGCCATCTATAGCGGTGTGAATATTGCCGGCGGATTTGTGACAGAGCAGGCTGTAGCCAAAGCGCATCAAATGGAATATCATGAGTTAAAAAGTATTATTGATAATTGTCCAGAGTTCGGAGGCATGTATGATAAAACCACTTAATTCTGATACTTTTTCATCACGATCACTTTTTTATATAAAGATAAATTCATAATTGATCTCCTGAAGCAGTTATATGTGTTTTGTTTATACTGATTCCTGAACCTGGGAGAATCATTTTTACATCTTTCTTTTCGATCAGTAATCGTAAAAAATCTTCATCAATGGGTGTGTGAAATACAAATATTGGAATATTTTTTAAAAGCTTTTCTGTTTTTGGTCCATATATTGGATCGTCTATTTCACCATAGTTGAGGGCAATGGCAGTAATATTTTTAAAATAGTAAACCATTTTATAGGCATTTACAACGATAGAAGAAAAAGGATTTTTTTCAGGAAGTGGATGTATGCCAAATAATGTTTTAAAACCAGCATCTGTATACATAGCTAGTTTGAATGGGTGACTGCCTTCAATATAGACTCTTTTTTTAAGATCATCAAATTTAGTTATTTTCTTCAACCTCTTAATGGCACCTTGTGTTTCATCATAGGTGATTCGATCTAAATTTTTATAATCTAAATAAAAGTAATGGTCTTTACCTGTTGTTAGAAAAAGTTCTTCAAGTGTAAGTATTTTTCCGTCTTTTTTTTCATATTTTGGTTCGGATGTTTTTTTATTAGTGAACTTGTCATGTGAAACAATAAATGTATCGGATTTTGTATCATAATAAAAATCAACTTCAACACCAACAGCACCGGCATCGAATGCTCGTTGGAATGAAGTTATACTGTTTTCTTCCGCCCGAAAGTTATATAGTCCTCTTGCAATCCAAATTTTGTGAATAGAATTATAAACAGTTTCATCATATTTTTCTGCAATATGCTGGTCAACATAATAGATGATACCATTCCATAAAATGATACTTATAACAAGTAGTGACAGTAATATTTTTTTAATCATTATTCCTTTAACTTTGTATGTTACTTTTTTAGAAGATCTTCATTCTTTGCATAGTTCCATTTTCCTCTAGGTTTATCTATATATTGAAAGTATTCATTTGTAAAACTTCCTTGCACACAAGTAATACGATAAAATCTTTCATTTACCTTTTCATCACCAATAGCGAGGCCAAGAACAGTAGGGCCTGTTAAATTATAAACACCACCTTCAATTTTTTCTTTAGCGATGTTATCAATGATAATATTTAGACTTTTTTCAAGTATTGGATTGTTTTTTGAACTTGCAATAAAATAATTAGTTATCTGTTTTTTATTACGTAAGAAAACCTCGGAATCTTGAGGTTTTATTATTTTGGATAATGGCCAAACTAAATGTGCATCAATATCCATATAGACCCCACCAATATGGTTTAATACAAAAAGTCTCCAAACATCAGCTTGAGAAGCACCATCTGTAAGCTTTTCAAAGGCGTTAAAAAGTTCTTTCGGGGCATTATCCTTAAGAAAAGTAAGCCTATCTTCTGTACTGACATATCTATATTCATAATCTAATGACATAAGTCTATTGAAGAGATAATTAAGGTAAACGGGGAGACTGACTTTATTTGTGTAGTTAGTTTGCCAGATTATTTTTGGAATTTTATATTCTTGTTTTGATTTGATAATTGCTTTGCTTCGTAGAGGAATTGTAAAGCGTTTTTTTGGAAATATAAAATGAAATGGATAGGATAGTGTTTTAAAGATTGCACCTGTTATTTTAATTAATCTATTTGTTAAAACTATTGGAAAAGACATGTTTCAGCCCCTTTGTTATGATGTGCAAAATTATAGCTAAAATATTTATTAATTAATCTAAATTTAAAGGAATGATAAATGCATTAAATTCGAAAGAGCACATAGATCATCCTGGTAGTAGTCATGAAGCTACGATCATGGATATGGATACTATGTTGGTGTAATCAAGAAAGTTATATAATGCAATTAAGCGAGAAGATGGAATAGCATTATGATAATAAAGGAGTAGACAGGTGAAAATAAAAATATTAATTTTAATTGTTATGTTTTTCTCTACTGTAGAGGCAAATAATTCTGTAATATCATTTTATAAAAGTGCATTAAAAACACTTTCTTATGAAGATACTTACGCATTACAGATCCAATCTGAAAAATTAACAATAGAAGCCAAAAAAATGCGTAGGTTCATTAATTTAAATGGAGGTGTTTTGTATGGCTACACCAAAGCAAAATTACTGTCTGATCATTTTAATAATACAGATATCGGTCTGAGTGATACGATAGATATATTTGGGAAAAGTGCAGATGATATTCGCCTGATACAATTGCAAATGAAAGCAAACAAGTTTCTTTTGCAAATTAAAAAGGAACAGCTCTTTCTCTCTTTAACAGAAATGATCATTGCATACAGAATGAGTGAAGAAAAATGGGAAATTAATCGAAAGCTTTATCAGGAACAAAATCAATTTTTAGGGAAAATGAGAATCGCTGAAAAAGAAGGAACAATACCCGCCATAGAACTTTCACGTTTTGAAAATAATCTGGTACTGCTTCATACAGAGATGAATCAGGAAAAACAGATCATAGATACGATGAAAGGGCAACTCCTACTCTATGGTAAAGGACATGCTATTCCACATTTAAGAATGAATGCATTACAGAGTAATCTTCAAAATTTTCTTTCCCATAGTCCTCAAATGAAACTCAATGATAATCAAGCCACACAGTCTATTGAATCTATCAATAAACTTAAACACAGTTGGATACCGGATGCTGTGATAGGTGCCAATCAACAATATAATGATGATCCTACGGCTACTGGTAATAATTATACGCTCAGTGCAGGGTTGACCATGTCATTTGACGGAGGTATGTCTCATGATATAGAGAGTCAGAAGGTTAATGCTTTGCGTATACAAAGTCAAAATAAAGAACTTGAACTACAAAGAACGACACAATATTTAACTTGGAAAAATATGTATACCGCCTCTAAAAAGTCTTTTTACGCTTTGAAAAAAACATTGGCAAATACACGTGCTACTATGAAGAATATCAAAACAGCATATATAAAACATTACATAGATTTCAATAGTTATCTTCAGACGATACAAGAAGATCTTGCAACAAGAAATGCAGAGATTTCGGAGAAATACAACATGATAAAATCTACAATCATTTTAAATACACTTTCCCAAGGAACAATTTATGAATAAAATTTTTCTTTTTATTGTCACTGCAACCCTGACACTTTTCTCTTCAGAAGTAGAAGTGAGTGTGATAACACCCAGTGTGAATATTTTACCTTTAGAGGTAGAAGTCAATGGTGTTGTTATGCCTAAAATCAACATAGCAATAAGTTCAAAATCCAGTGGTATCTTACATCTTTACATCTCCAATGATGCGAAGGTGAAAAAAGGAGACATCCTTGCAAAGGTCATAGATGAAAGACGTACACAGAAACTAGAATTTTTAAAAACAAAATTGCAACTTCTGGAAAATCAATTAGCAACACAAAAGAATAAAATAAAAATTTCAAAAGAAGAGTTTCAAATGGGAGTAGGTGCTAAAAGTACTTATTTTTCAGAGAAGATAGCACTTAATCACCTGAGTGAACTCATGCAAAATACAAAAAGTGAATATGACACACAGCTGCTGGAAGAAAATAACAGTGAAATTATAGCACCTTCTGATGGGTTTGTAACTCATGTTGCGGCTGAGGGGATGTATATGAGTTATGGTGTATCTATCGGCAACCTTGTGATAGCTAACTCTATGGTCAAATTATCTGCAGATATATCTTATGCCAAGAGTTTAAAAAAAGGAATGAAGGTTACCTTACTGAATGCATATCAAAACACAGAAGGTGTCATACAAAATATCCTTTTACGAACACATAATAATCTTATAGAGATCATCGTAGAACCACAGGTGGATCTCCCTCAAAATATGAGACTTAAAGCAAAAATAATTTTAAAAAATGTATCTGGATTGAATATTCCTAAAAATGCTGTTGTTATTGTAGAAAACCATCCTGCTGTGTATGTGATAGACAAAGGTGTGGCGCATATGAAGTATGTGGATGTTATCAAAGACAATGTGAATAGCATACTGGTAAAAGATACTTTAGGCAAAGAGGTACACATAGCAGTTAAAAATGCATATATGTTGCATGATGGACTGGAGGTTGTGGTGAAATGAGTGAAGACAAACGAGGTTTTTATATCTACATTTTAAAAAATAAACTTGCTATTTTACTCATCATTGCACTTCTAACGGGAGTTGGGTATAAACTCTCAAGTAGCATTCCTAAAGGCGTACTTCCCAATATCTTTTTTCCCCGTATAGAAGTGAGTATAAACAATGGGCATGTACCTATTTCACAAATGTTATATGCGGTAACGAAACCAAGTGAAGAGGCACTCAAAACAGTACAGGATGTAGAGAAGATCATTTCATCTACTTCAGTAGGTTCTACGGAAATCAATATTTATTTTAATTGGGATATTGACCCCTATTTGGCTTATCAGTTAGTGCAGGCACGTATGGCGGACATCAAAAACAGCATCAACCCCAATGCCACGATCACTATACGCCAGGCCACACCGAGTATTTACCCTGTGTCCATTTATGCCATAGGTTCCCAAACTCTAAGCAGAGCGAAGCTCACTGAAAAACTGTACTATGAACTTAAACCAGTGATGCTTTCTGTGGATGGTGTCTATGACATACAGATAAAAGCTGCCACATGGAGTGAATATAAGCTGGTACTCGACAGTGACAAAATAGCAGATTACGGGCTAAATATAGAAGACATTACTGCACAGCTTAAAGCACAAAATAGCATTGATTTCTTAGGGCTTATCAATGACAAATATACACAATACATTTTATCTCTCAAACAGAAACGGGATAATGCTAATGATCTGTTGGATTTTGAGATAGACATAGGCAATCAACAAAGTGTGAAACTTTCTGATATAGCTTTGTTGGTGGAGAGGGCAAACCCTATTAAGAAAATGAGTGCTTCAAGCGGGTTTAAAAACTCTGTGGTTTTCAACCTGCTTAGACAGCCTAATGCCAACTCTATAGATGTACAAAATGCCTTTAATAAAAAAGTGGAAGAACTCAATAAAAAGCTCTCAAAAGAGGGCATAAAACTGGAAAAATACTACGATGGTACAGACTTTATAAAAAAGGCTGTAGGTTCTGTAGTCGATGCCATTGCCATTGGTTCGTTGATCGCTGTGTTTATCATCTTTTTCTTTTTGAGGAAGTTTACACTTTCTCTTGCCGCGTTGATCATTATCCCTATTACTTTTTTTATTACGATGATCGGTATGAAATGGGTGGGAATCGATTTCAATATTTTCTCTCTTGGAGGCATGGTGGCCGCACTCGGAGGCCTCATAGACCATATGCTCATCGTCATAGAAAGTATTGAGAGGCATTATGAAAAGGGTGAGAGTAAACGTGATGCCATTCTCAAAGGATCACGTGAGATCTTACCTATTATGAGTGTGGCAACCTTGCTCTCTATTTTGATATTTGTGCCTTTATTGCTGGTGAGTGGTATCGTGGGTGAGTTTTTTAAACAGTTGGCTGGTGTATTGGTCATTACCTACTTTGTATCACAAATCATTGCTATCTTTCTCACTCCTGTGATCGCTTATATCGCGTTGCCTAAGCAGAGTGGTGAACATGTTGATTTTATGGATAGATTTATCGCCAGATACCAAATCTTCTTACGAAAAAGTTTTATACATGCCTGGATCTCACTGCCACTGATAGTCGTCAGTTTACTCTTGTCGGGTTACCTCTATATGCAGACTCCTTCAACATTCTTACCTGAGTGGGATGAAGGAAACCTGGTCGTGGACCTGGTAATGCCTACGGGTATAACACTGGAGCAGTCACATGATGAGTTTAACCAAATAGGAGAGATAATAAGTGGCATGGAAGAGGTGGAGAGTTGGACGATGCGTATCGGTACGGGCCTTGGCGGTCTTACTAAACCGGTCAATCAGGGTGACTTTTTGGTCACACTTAAAAAAGAAAGATCGGTCAGTAGTTTTGATGTCATAGAGAAGATACGTGAGAAGATCGAAGAGCGGATCCCCAATATTGACGAACTGGGTATTTCCCAAGTCCTTGAAGATAGACTGGGTGACATTATGGGTGCAGATGCCCCTATCTCTGTGATGCTTTTTGGTTCTAACCCCGATAAACTCATAGAAGAGGGCTATAAACTGCAAGACACACTTAGAGAGGTCAAAGATGTAGAAGAGGTGAATGTCTTGACCTCTTTTGCTTCTCCGGCCATTAACGTGCATGTCAAAAGTAATGCACTTTCACAGTATGGTATCAATGAGCAGATGGTAAGAGCACAGATACGCGCATTGTATTATGGTGATGTTGTGGCATCTATCGCTAATGGTGAAAAGCTGACTAATTTACGTGTTATCATGAGTCGTCCAAACATTGACCCCATAGTCTACCTGAAGAAAGAACTGAAAATCTATTCTCCTCTGCTTAAAAAACGTATATTGCTCAAAGAGGTAGCCACACTCTCTTATGAAAATAAAGTGGCCGAGGTTACACACTATAACCTCTCTCCTGTGTGTATCCTGGGTATACGTTTTAAGGGTAATGATATGAGCTTGGTTGTCAATGACATTCGAGCGTCACTAACCTCTGCTAACGTTCCTGCAGATATTACCACAGAAATAAGTGGTCAATATAAAGAACAGCAAAAGTCATTTGAAGAGATGAGTTATGTGATTGGTTTTGCTGTACTTATTATTTTTATAGGTTTATTATTGCACTTTAGTTCATTGCGTATTGCTTTTTCTATATTGATGGCATTGGTATTGACTTCTACCGGTGTGCTTCTGGCACTCTTTTTGACGGGAAGTTCACTCGACATCATGGCATTTATGGGAATTCTCATCGTACTTAGTATAGTTATCAATAACAATGTCTTGATATTTGATTTCTTCCAAATGAATTTACAGTATGAAGGCGATGAGTCTGAACAGTTTATAGATGCCGTTTCTGTCAGAGCAAAACCGATACTGATGACGATGATTTCCAATGCTTTGGCACTGTTGCCTATTGCTATGGCGATCGGAGAGGGTACACAAATTATTCAAGACTTGGCCATTACTATTATGGGTGGATTGTTATTTGCCATTGTGGTAAATTTATATATCATTCCTCTGTTTTTTCATTTTATACGGACTAGGTAATAAATTATGATCACTACGCATATAATTGCAGTTAACGTAAGATTCTGACTGAAAGAATCGGGATGCAGAAGAGTAAAAAGAGGAGAGCTGGGTGCTCTTTCCTCTTAAATTAATTTATAAAAACTTCTGTGGCATTTTTTGGTACTGCAAATACAAAGTCCTTAGCTGAGATCGTGCTTGCATTTTTCCAGTAAATGGTGGTTTCTTTATAGGCATTGTTTTTACTTGTTTTGTCTTTAACAATATAGTGTTTTACCCTAGGAGTTTCTCCCGTTGTTACCCATACATGTACCTCTTTGTATTTATCTGAAAATGCCAGATAGTGACACTCAGTACCTTTCAAATCCACTACACCAAAGTTTTTGCTGGTATCAAATTTGATACGGTTCCCCATATCGTTATAGAGTAGCTGTGCCAGTGGTGTTTTGATCTCAAATCTGTCAAAAAGATCGTCTAACGCTTTGTTAAGATCTTTGGGTGTTTTAAGATGTAAATACATGTTTTTATCATGATCATAGACAGTGTAGAGTCCATCGTTCAAATAATTGCTTCTATTTCTAATGTCTCCTGTCACATCAACACGAAATTGTCCGGGACGATTGACTTTAACGGCAACTTGGTGATTGTTTTCATAATCATCCGAATGATTGAGGATAGCTGCATTAAAAGCATAGGTTTGATGGCTGTCAAGAGTATCATATGCTTTTTTAGCGATCTCTTTTGCACTCATTTCATCTGCCAAGAGTGTTGCAGTGCCAAGGAGTAGTCCAAGTCCTGCTGCATATATAAGTTTTTGAGGTGATTTCATAATAAAGTTCCTTTTTTAATATAGTCTGTTTAGAAAAACATAGCTAAGATGATTTTATCAGTTGTTATTACTTGAAGCAACAGCAGCACCTACTACCATACCTGTAACAAGACCTGCCGCAACTGCACCATTATTATTATAACGACCACCTCCGCAACGGCCTCCACCACCATAGTAACGACCGCCACCATGATGAACATTTACATTACGATTTACATTACGGTTACGATTCACGTTACGGTTACGATTGCTACTACGATTACGATTTCCACCGCGTGCTTTTGCATGTCCTCTTCCTCTTGCTTCTGCTGTATTGAGAACTGAAAGATTTACTTTAACTCCTTCTTCTGTTCCTGCCGTGTTGATGTTTTTTATCACAGTCACTGAGGGAGAGAAGAAACCCACTGCCAGTGCGACAACTGCGAATTTAGTTACAAATAAGCTTTTCTTTTTCATATTCTTTTCCTTTTTATTAATGTGTCTACATTTATATTCTAGCATGAAATTTGTCTTTTGTATACCAAAAATACGAAAACTTAAAAGTATTCTAATATTTGTATATATTATAGATAAAAATAATATTACATATGTTTTACACAAACATTTAATATACTAATCGAGAATAAGATGGAGGTATATTATGAAAAAGGATACAGTTATTTTAGCAACGATACAGGCATCTCCTATTTTTATGGATTTAGAGGCCACTATAGATAAAGCCTGTATTCTCATTAGGAAAGCTGCAAAAAAGGGTGCCAGTATTGCGGTGTTTCCTGAAGTATTTGTACCTGGTTATCCTGATTGGATATGGCATATCTCGCCTGGAGAGATGGCACTTCATCAGGAACTCTATGCAATGTTACTGGAACAATCCGTTGTAGTCGGCGCTAAAGAAACAGACAGACTATGTAAGGCTGCAAAAGAAGCGGGTATTTATGTAGTTATAGGTGTAAATGAAAAAAATGCTCAAGCAAGCGGAGGCAGTATCAACAATTCACTTCTTTTTATAAACCCTGAGGGAAATTTATTTGGTCATCACCAAAAACTCATTCCAACAGTAGCAGAGCGTATGATCTGGGGACATGGTGATGCAAGTACGGTTACCGTGTATGACACAGACCTCTGTAAAGTAGGCGGATTGATATGCTGGGAAAATTATATGCCACTGGTACGTTATGCACTGTATGAAAAAGGTGTAGAATTATATCTGGCACCTACCTATGATGAAGGAGAGACCTGGAATGCTTCTATGAGACATATTGCCAAAGAGGGACGATGTTTTGTTTCGGGATGTTGTATGGTACTCAAAAAAGAGGATATTCTTAAAAAACTTCCTCAACTTAATTCTTACTACAAAGATGTAGGTGAATGGATCAACAAAGGCAATAGTCTCATTGTAGATCCTGACGGTAAAATTCTGGCTGGTCCCCTAAAAGCAAAAGAGGGCATACTGCTTGCAGAGGTTAACTTGCATATGCTTCGGGCATCTAAGTGGAATCTTGATGTTGCAGGTCATTATGCACGACCTGATGCGTTTGAATTGTGTGTAAAATAAAAAGAGATACTTATGAGGAATGTGATAATACATAGTGATAGTATTAATTTATTGGAGTAAAATAGGTAAAAGGATATATCATGTCTCAATATATTAAATGGTTTAATGAACTCAGTATAGCTGATGTTGATCTAGTAGGCGGTAAAAATGCCTCTTTAGGTGAAATGTACCAAAACCTTACTCACGAAGGAATACGTATACCCAATGGTTTTGCAATTACTGCAGATGCATATGATGATATTTTAAATGCCAATGATGCCTGGGGAAAGCTACATGAACATCTTGATGATTTTAATCCGGATGATGTAAGTCAGTTGCAGGAGAGAGGAAAGGTCTGTAGAGAGATCATCTATAATTGTACACTGCCTGATGATATTATGGTACAGATAAAAAATGCTTATGAAGCCTTAAAAGTAGAATATGGCGAAGAAGTCACCTTGGCTGTCAGAAGTTCTGCTACAGCGGAAGATTCTCCTGAAGCTTCTTTTGCAGGGCAGAATGACTCTTATCTCAACATACATGGTTTAGATGCACTTTTAGATGCCTATAAACGCTGTCTTGCCTCCAATTTTACTGATCGTTCGATCCATTATAAGTATGACCATGGATTTGACTACTTTAAAGTCCATCTCTCTGTGGTGGTGATGAAAATGGTCAGGGCTGACATCGGAGAGAGCGGGGTAATGTTCTCCATCGATCCGGAGACTGGCTTTAAAGATGTGGTTTTCATCAATGCTGCCTATGGATTGGGTGAGAATATTGTTCAGGGGGCTATTGCTCCAGACAGCTTTTATGTCCATAAACCTACATTCAAAAAAGGCTTTCGTACTGTACTTAAACGCAGACTGGGGGACAAAGCACTTAGTATGGTCTTTACCGATGAGATCAACCGGGATAACATTGCTGTCGAGTATACAAAGAACATCCCTACACCCGAAGAGAAGCAGATAAAGTTTTGTCTATCCGACGAGGATGTACTTCTTTTGGCAGAGTATGCCATTAAGATCGAAGCACACTATTCAAAACAGGCGGGGTATGAGAAACCTATGGATATAGAATGGGCAAAAGACGGATCGGACGGTAAACTCTACATCGTACAGGCACGTCCTGAAACAATTGAATCAAGAAAAAGTGAAAGAACCCTGGAAATGTACAGCCTTAAAGAGCAGTCAAAGGTACTGCTGGAAGGTCGTGCGGTAGGAACAAAGATCGGTTCCGGAAAAGTGTGCAAGATCACGGATGCAAGCAGACTTGATACCTTTGAAGCAGGAGATGTGCTGGTAGCTGAAACTACCAGTCCTGACTGGGAACCGGTGATGAAGATAGCCTCTGCCATTGTCACAAACTCTGGAGGAAGGACCTGCCATGCTGCCATCGTTTCCAGAGAACTGGGTATTCCTGCCATTGTAGGTGCAAAAGAGGCTTCAGAAGTATTGGAAGAGGGGCAGGAAGTCACGGTGAACTGTGCCGATGGTGAAACGGGTTTTGTGTATGAAGGTTTATTGGATTTTGAGATCAGGAAAACGGATCTTGAGAGTATACCGGAGACAAAAACGAAGATCATGATGAACCTTGGTAATCCTGATCTTGCTTTCTCTCTTGCCTCTTTGCCTGTTGACGGCATAGGTCTGGCACGCATGGAGTTCATTATCACTACTTCCATTAAAGCCCATCCTATGGCACTCATACATTCAGAAAAGCTTGATGATGAGACCCAAGAGAAGATCGCTGTATTGACACAGGCTCATGAGAGTCATGAAGCGTTCTTCGTAAAAACACTTTCGGAAGGTGTTGCAAGCATTGCAGCAGCTGTGTACCCTAAGCCTTGCGTGGTAAGAATGAGTGATTTTAAAAGTAATGAATATGCTACACTGCTGGGAGGAGAGTCCTTTGAAATGCATGAGCCCAACCCTATGATAGGTTTTCGCGGTGCATCCCGTTATACCCATCCAAAATATGAAGAAGGGTTTGCACTGGAATGTACAGCGATGAAACGCGTCAGAGAAGAGATGGGCTTTGATAATGTCATTTTGATGATACCTTTTTGCCGGAGGGTAGAAGAGGGAGAAAAAGTACTTGAGTCCATGGCAAAACATGGGCTTGAACGTGGAGTGAACGGGTTAAAGATCTATGTGATGTGTGAGATACCCAACAATGTTATACAGATAGATGCATTTTGTGCACTGTTTGATGGTATCAGCATCGGTTCAAATGATTTAACACAACTGACCCTGGGAGTAGACCGTGATTCTGAGATAGTCGCATTTGATTATGATGAACGTGATCCCGGTGTGATGAAAATGATAAAGATGGCAGTAGAAGGGGCAAAAAGAAACCATCGTCACAGCGGCATTTGCGGTCAAGGTCCTTCAGACTATCCTGAGATGGCAGAAGCACTTGTAAGTATGGAGATAGATTCGATGAGTTTGAATCCTGATTCTGTGTTGGAAACTATTCAAACTATCAGTAAAATCGAATCTAACTAAGAGAGCTAGAGTAAAAAACTATTTCTTTTTACCTTTTTTCTCAGCTTTCTCTTTTTTCTTATAATCTTTGATATGCTTTTTAATCTCTTGTTTTAACTCTTTTTTGAGTCTGCTGTCCACTTCTTTTTTGATGTATTTTTTAACTTTCTTTTTTTCAACTGTAGCCATTGTATATCCTTTTAAATTTTAGGCTGACTACTATTCGTAGTACCTATCTATATGATAAGACAAAGAAACTTAGGAGCTTATAAAAGCAGTTTACGCAAGAACTGCTTATTTGGCAGTTTTGATGCGTAAAATAAGATACCCGACAATAGCAGAAAGGAAGGATCCCAGCAAGATGGCAAGTTTGTCTGCATAGTGGTAGATCTGTGTATCATTAAAGGCAAGTGTATCTATGAAAAGACTCATGGTAAACCCTATACCGGTTAAGACAGAGACGCCGTAGAGTTGCAGCATGTTACTCTCTTTGGGTAAAGATGCCCATCCCATTTTAATGGCTACCCATGAGAAACCAAAGACACCCAACTGTTTACCGACAAAAAGACCAAGCATGATACCCATCGGTACAGGACCTGCCATCTCTTCAATGGAAATACTCTTGAGATCTACGCCGGCATTGACAAAAGCAAAAAGAGGCAGAATGAAAAATGCCACCCAGTTATGCAGATCATGTTCCATCTCTTTAGCCATAGAGAATGTTTTACCATCTTTCTCTTTGGAAGAGAGGGGGATCATAAAGGCAAGGGCAACACCGGCAAGTGTGGCATGGACACCGGATTTAAGTACTGAGACCCAGAGCACGAGTCCCACTACGATATAGGCTGATTTGATAGCAATATCCATACGGTTCATAATGAACAGTATCAGAAGAGAGATACCGGAGATAGTGATAGATATGGTAGAGAGATCAGAAGTATAAAAAAATGCGATGATCAGAATGGCACCAAGGTCATCGATGATGGCCAAAGCCATCAAAAAGATCTTTAAAGAGACAGGTACTCTTTTACCAAGCAGAGATAAGATACCTAAAGCAAATGCAATATCTGTCGCTGTAGGGATAGCCCAGCCGTTCATCGAAAAAGATTCACCTCTATTAAAAGCAATGAAAACCAAAGCAGGTACTACCATACCCCCAACAGCAGCGATAGAAGGAAGAGTGACTTGTTTCAAAGTAGAGAGATGACCTTCCATTACTTCTCGTTTTACTTCTAGTCCAATAAGGAAAAAGAAAACAGCCATGAGACCGTCATTGACCCATAAAAGCAGTGGTTTAGCTATCTGAAGATGACCAAAACGGATCTCTACGGGAGTATGTAAAAAACTATTATAGAAGTTGGTAAAAAAACTGTTTTGCAAGGAAAGTGCCAAGATAGTTACTATGATCAGTAAAATACCTGCTGAAGATTCTTTTTGTATGAATTCCTGGATAAATTTTTTTGCCATGTTTAAGCCTCATAATTTGAATTATGTCATTTTATCTAAAATTTACTAATCAATGTTAGTTTGATATTGACAATCTTGAAAGAATGAACTAGAATAAGGAAAATAGATTGATATTTAAGGAGTCATTATGAAAGAAAAAATAGAAGAAGTCATTAGTCAGGTAGAAGGATCAGATAAAATTTCTGCAGAGAGCAAACCTTTGATCTTGGAGAAGCTTCATGAATGGAGAGAAGAAGATGATGCTATCTCAGAGGTTGCTGTAAGATTTGAAACATGGTGGATGGAGATGGAGCCTATCTTCGCGGAGCTGGGTTGGGTTTAAGTGGTGGATCTCTATACGCAGTACACTTACGAAAAGAAATGGATGAAAACATCACAAAAAGATGCACTGCGTATGATAGAAGAAGAGATGCCTGAAACGGATGCAGAGGGGACACTGAAATATATTTTATCTGAAATAGCCAAGGGCAAAACGGTGACACTTGGAACGTGTAGATTTAAATCATCGTAGGGTCGATCTTATCGACCCATGGGAATGGTATACCTCTCTTTATCGTTAGTGTAATCCACGTCACCTTCATAATTTCTTCGTATCCTTTTAAGATCTTGCATTTAATGCTTCATTGTATTGAAGTAGAATGTTTGTCATAAATTTTCCTTTATTTATATCTGATACATACTTGCTACACAAATGATAGTGTATAATGATTCTATGTAATACTTGTGTAACAGGAGAAGATTTTATGAAAGATTTTTTAGGGGAGTTATATGTGTTGTTTTCGTATCCGAAGAATATTATTCTTTTGGTATCCCGGATCGTTCTGGCTTATGGTTTTTCACTTCCTGCACTTCTTAAGATCAATGACCTTGAAGGGACTATAAGTTGGTTTGAGAGTATATCTATCCCTTTTCCTACAATTTTTGCCTATGCGGTTTCTGGACTGGAATCCATAGGTATCATCCTTTTACTCTTAGGGCTATTTACGCGTTTTATCTCTATCATGCTTGGTTGTGTTATGGTAGGTGCCATAGTATTTGTACATCTTCCTCATGGATTTTTAGCAAGTAATGGAGGGTTTGAAATACCATTGTACTATTTGATTTTTCTTATGATCTTTGCAACATTCGGTGCAGGTAAATATAGTTTAGACAGAGTACTATTAAAGGATGGAACCAATGAATAAAGAAGGTTTCAGCTGGCAATTTCCACTTCTTCATGCAGATTGGTTTGTATTATTTAAGCTTTTAGCCATTGTACTTTTACTGGTCCTGATATCTATTGCGATATACGATCGTTTTATTCAGAGAAAAAATCAACTTCTCATTAACTATCCTCTTATAGGACGAATGCGTTATCTGTTTTATCTTTTACGAAATCCTATGCGTCAGTATTTTGGTGATGAAACCTATTATGATTCATTTGAAAAACTTGAATGGATCAATAAGGTTTCACATGGTGAAAATGCCTATTTGTCTTTTTCTCCATCTAATCCATACGGTAACCAAAAAACACTTTTCAGACATGCTAATTTTGTCAAGGAAATACATGAAGTACAAGGTGAGTTTTCTATTGTGTTTGGAGAAAATAGAAAAGTACCCTATGTGAGCAAAAGTATTATAGGAAGATCTGCCATGAGTGATGGTGCCATCTCTCCTGAAGGAACGCGTGCCTTTGCAAGAGGTGCATTTAATGGACATTTTCCTATCAATACCGGAGAAGGCGGTTTAACTTCAAACTTCCTTGCTACATTGAATTTGAAAGATTGTGAGAGTGCTTATCTTGAGAGAAAAGAGGGGACTATATTTGCTAAGTCTGTCTATAGGATAATGAAACTGGTGACAAACAGAGAAGTTTCTCAACGCCTTTACAGACGTATGGTTGTGCGACAAAAAGATAGCGGGTCTTTTATCTTTGATAGAGCCAGATTAGTCTACTTTCGTATTGATTGGAGTAAACCATTAGAGTTATTCCCCAAAAAAGTCATTGAAGGTATCCCGGATATTACTTTTCAGATGGGGTCTGGTCTTTATGGTGTAAGAGACGAAAAAGGGAATTTTGATGAAGAGCGCTATGCAAAAGTGATGCGTTTTTGTTGTATGACAGAAGTGAAACTTGCACA
>Ga0209013_10002409_pt1 | contig 16958 bp, 14 predicted proteins | sample Cruoilmetagenom2_FD_187291 | JGI IMG/M metagenome (GOLD analysis project Ga0209013, IMG submission 187291) | Oil polluted marine microbial communities from Coal Oil Point, Santa Barbara, California, USA - Sample 2 (SPAdes) (version 2) | ecosystem: Environmental > Aquatic > Marine > Oil seeps ...
GTTATCGGCATTGCTGCCATGCTTAAGCAAGGTAAAGGCGGCCGGACACGTATACCTTTCGGCCCATTCCTAGCCCTGTCAGCAATATCGTTTCTCTTCTTTCAGGATACAATATTCAAATTGTGGAACCTGTATCTCTCAGCAATGGGATAAAAATTGGCTTTTTAGGTAGTTAGATGATCAGGCTGAATTCGGTGGCGTTACAGATCCGATCTGTGGTCTACCCTTCAGCCAGATTAGCTAACTTTTACTGTACAGGACGGGTACGGTTTTGAAATTAATACTGCTCATATCACCGTCCTTAATCAACACCTCGGCAAGCTGCTCACCAAAATTACGCGCCTCGGTAAGCTGGGCGCGAGTATGTCCGTATTTACGGTAATGTTTCTTCATCCAAGGCATACGTTCGGGAACCTTACCGGCAAGTTTCAAAAACACACCAACGGTACGCCATGGTTCTTTACTTGGGTGGGAAAACACAATCAGGTTGGGAACAGTGGCTCCGCATTTATTCAACAAGGCCTTCAGCCCCCACCAGTGCATCCGCCAGTATCCACGACAGGAGATAAGCGGAACAACCTGTTGATCTTTAAACAACCTTTCACCGTCCCGGTCAAAGAGGGCAAGTACAGGCCCACTGGGATGATAGGACCAGGTAGGCCCAGCCAGTATCACCAAATCATAGTGCTGAAAACATTGTTCCGGCAACGGCTTAACAGGTACTCGCTGACGAAAAAAGGTAAGGATCATCTTCCAGAACGTCTTAGGAATTGAACCAAAAGGGAAATGCTGGGGAACAACGGGTTCAATACGCTGCAGCACTACGGAAACAGGGTGCGAATCCATACCGTTGATCATTGCCTGGAGCAAATTCTTGGTTTGGGAACTATAGGAATAGTAAAGGATCAGGATATTTTTCTGACTATTTGTGGAAGATCCCATAATTAGGTCGCCGGTCATTTTTTAACGTTCATTACAAACAATATATAGCACAGACCGCGGACAAAAAAAAGGCCCCTGATCAAATGATCAGGGGCCTTTCCTACTTCTATGATTCCGGCTGTCAGGCTTCTATTTCATGCTCAACTTTTATGGCTATTTTATACAGAACCGTAAGGATAAATGCTCCCATGGCCCAGATACCAATAGTAATAAAAACTTCATTAACATTAGGGTAATACTCAACAATTTCTTCAAGCGGTGTCGGTACAAATCCGCCAAGAACAAAACCAACCCCCTTATCCAGCCAGAAAGAGATGAATATTGATGCACAGCCAATCCCAATCCAAACATCATTTTTATTGTTCCTGGTATAGGGAACGCTGAGCAGAGTAAGGCCAATTACAAAGAGGACGACAAAGGCCCACATAAAAGGAACCAGGTTATTATAAACATGGCCATGATGCTCTAGGCCGAAGAAGAGGTATTGAAGGGTATGCTTATGCCCTGGAATATCTGAATAAAAACCGACAAAGAACTCAAGCCCGACAAAGAAGACGTTGATCAGGGCGGCATAGATGATAATGGTCACCATCTTATTGAGTGCCTCCTTGCCGGCATCAAAATTAGCTACCCGACGCAGAATCAGGGCAATGACAACGATCAGTGCAGGACCTGCGGCAAACGCAGATGCCAGGAAGCGGGGGGCTACTATAGCGGACAGCCAGAAATGACGACCTGGCAGACCACAGTACAGCATAGCAGTCACGGTATGGATGGAAACCGCAAAGGGTATGGACAAGTAGACGAAGAAATAAATCCATTTGGGAGGATGCGTCTCCCTCCGCTCAGCAGTAAGGATAACCCAGCCACAGAGAATGTTAAGAAACAAATAGCCGTTGAGTACGATCATGTCATAAAACAACATGGAGCGGGGCTGGGCATGAAAGATAACATTCAGCATGCGCAGGGGCTGTCCGAGATCAGCGACAATAAAGGTCAGGCACATAAGCAAGGCCGCGATAGCTAAAAATTCACCAAGGATGGTGATTTTGCCAAAAACCTTGTAGTTATGAATATAATAAGGCAGGACCAGCATAACACCTCCGGCCGCAACTCCGACCAGGAATGTAAACTGGGAAATATATAATCCCCATGATACATCGCGGCTCATGCCGGTCAGGCCAAGACCATAGTTGAACTGCCGGACATAGCAGATCGCGGCAATGGACATGAGCGCGCCGAGAAAGGCAAGCCATACCCAGTAATAACGGTTTCCTTCTAGCGCTTTTTCAAACATGGCGACCTCATACTATATAAAAGACTGATGGATGGGTGCCCAGGGAGGGCTTACGCTGAATGGTATAATTGGCTTTCAGCACCTTTCTAATTTCAGATTCAGGATCATTCAGATTCCCGAAGATCAAGGCCTTACTGTCTCCACAGGCCTCAACACAGGCGGGCTGTTTACCAAGCCCTACACGCTCAGCGCAAAAATTACACTTTTCGACAACGCCGCGCATGCGGGTTGGGAATTCGCGGTTGATCTTATTCATATCAAGGCCGGCGCGGGGATCACGCCAGTTAAAACTACGCATCCCGTACGGACAGGCGGCCATGCAGAATCGGCAACCGATACATCGATGATAGTCCATGGCCACGATACCGTCTTTGTTCTTAAAGGTCGCCCTTGTCGGGCAGGCACGAACACAGGGAGGATTATCGCAGTGGTTGCACATAACCAGAACTTCATTGTCAAGGGTGGCACGATCCTTATGATAGTGAGAATGTTCGGTAAAAACATTCTCATACTCGGTCAGCCAGGTCCACTTGATAACATCCTTTTTATCAGGAAAATCCGGCACGTTGTGGGTAGAATGACAGGCCTCCACCACCTTATCACCAAGGGCGGGGTTTTCGCGAAACTTGCGCAGGTCAATGATCATCCCCAATCGGTTACCAGATTTGGCAACTTCTTCCCCGGCTCCATGTCCCTGCGTAACAGCCTCATGTCCGCCGTCATGGCCAAGATCGACCTCTTTAGCAGCCCTGGACTGAACAGGGCTTGTGCCGGAGACCAGTCGGTCTACAACAGCAGTTCCCCCGAGCCCGGCCAGTGTCGAGACACCGGCAATCTTGAGGAAGTCTCTTCTCTTCTTATCCATCAGTACAAATCCTCCTTAGCGGCTCATTCAACAGGAGCTAAATGACAATCCCAGCAATATGGCGAAACAGACGCATACGCATGACACTGGTCGCAAAACTTCTTTTTGCTTGAATGACACTGCATACACGTATTCATTAGACTTTTCTGATACTCTTTGTCACCGATCTTTACATCAAATGAACGGTCGGCGGTGCGAAGTACCGTATCACGCCACTGATTAAGCAACTGCATGTGCTCAGAGCGCATCTGATCCGCCGGTAATACGCATTCCTTAGCGTCTTTGGGCAGCTCAACTTTAGGTACAGCCCCGGCATCCCCGTGGTTGTACCAGATGGGAAACGTGACAAACAGGACAAAAATAATCAGCCCCGTTATAATTTTACCACTGTCATACATTTCTAATCCTCCAATCCTGCCGGGAAATTAAAATACCAGGGTCCGAAGACCCTCATCAAGTTCTTGTCTTTTCTCGCCTTCAATAACCAGTGCATTGCCGACCAGTTCACTGACACCGGCTACTGTAACTTCCGGAATCCAGTAATCCATCAGGGTGGTCAGCGTGGCCCTGTCGATTGCACAGACAGTGGCCAGGGTATTGATGGCATGCTTATCATAAACATGTTTGACGGCATTGGCACGCGGCAGACCGGAACGCATACGCAGTTCCATGATCTCATCGGTGTTCAAAGCAGTACCTGAGCCGCAGCAAAATGTTTTCTCGCGAATGGTGTTTTCCGGCATCTCATACCACTCATCAACAACATGGTCGAGTACGTAGCGAGGCTCATCAAGCAACCCCATCGCCCGAGCCGGATTACATGAATCATGAAATGTGGCCTTGACATGGGAATTACGGCTCTTGTCAAGTTTCAGTTTATTGTTTTTGATCAGGTCAGCAGTAAACTCACTGATATGAACCATTTTGGTCGAGGAGGCATTATCAAATACCGTACCGGTGATCGGAGATTTGGGAACCTCGAGGAAATCCGCCGGCCCATTCATGGTATCCATGTACTGGTGAACAACACGCCACATATGACCGCACTCACCACCAAGAATCCACTTTACCCCAAGGCGTTCTGCCTCGGCATACATCTTGCCGTTGAGTTTTTTCATCATCTCGTTGGAGGTGAACAGACCAAAGTTACCACCTTCTGAGGCATAGGTTGACCAGGTGTAGTCAAGACCGATTGCCTCAAACAACAGCAGGTAGCCCATACAGGTAAACAGACCCGGTTCGGCAAATACATCGGCTGACGGGGTGATGAACAGGACCTCGGCCCCCTTGCGGTTAAAGGTCGGGTTGATCTTAATACCGGTCAAACCCTCAATGTCCTCACAGAGAAAATCGACATTACCCTTGAATGCCTGGGGCGTAAGCCCCATATGGTTTCCGGTGCGGTTTGAGTTGGACACAGGCTCCATGGCCCAGTTGATACCGCAGCCGACCAAATGCAGGAGTTCGCGAAGCATCATGGTAATCTCCGCGGTATCAATGCCGTAGGGACAGAAAACCGAACAACGGCGACACTCCGTACACTGATAAGCGTACATGAACCACTCTTTCAGCACACCTGCCGTCATTTCACGACCGCCTGCCATCTTGCCAAACAGTTTACCGGCCAAGGTGAATTCCTTGCGGTAAATGGATCGCAGCAGCTCTGCACGCAGGACCGGCATATTTTTAGGATCACCGGTTCCAAGAAAAAAGTGACACTTGTCCGCACAGGCACCGCAACGTACGCAGCAGTCCATGAAGATCTTGAGGGAGCGAAACTTATCCAGTCGTTCAGCCAGACCGTTAATAATGGTCTCTTTCCAATCTTCAGGCAGTTTCCAGTCATCATCCTCCGGATTCCACTCACGGGCATTGGGAAAACTTACCCCATCCTGACTATCCAGGTATTCCAGCTTTTCGACTTTGGTCGGATAAGCATAATTACCCGGTTTAAATTGTACCGGAACGTCCATCCACGACTTTCTGGGCATGGAGCCGGTCATCAGCGATGGCCCTTCGGCCACGCTTCTTGCTAACTTGTCTACCTTTACAACTGCCATCGCTCTGTCCTTATACTGCTGAGGTTATGCAACCGTTAGTCGTCAGCCTTTGTCGGCAACTCTTTTTCAACCGGAATTCCCTGCTCTACCATATCTGCACGGAATTCATCCTCATAACCGGCATAGGAATGGGGTTTGATTTTCGGGTCGTTCCAAGGATTAATATGACGCTTCATCCTGCTGTCATTGCGCATATTCCTGGTTGGACTGAGAAAAACTCCGCCCATATGCATCAGTTTGGAATATGGAAAATATGCGAGCAGGCAACTGACCAGAAAGAGGTGGGTGTAGAAAACTGCTCCAATATCGCCACTGATTGTCGGCTGAAAGGTTACAAGTCCTACAGCCAAAGTTTTGATTGCGACCACGTCGATACCGTCGCGCAGAAAAAAGCGCATCAGAATCCCTGTCAAGGCGATGGAGAATATCAGGTACAAAGGGAAATAATCATTGGCAAGCGAGATGTAACGTACCTGACGATTGACCAGCCGGCGGCCAAAGAGCAGCAGCAGACCAAGAATAATAGCGGCATCGGTCAGATACATGGTCGGGGCTCCGATCTGCAGGATACCATCACCATACTCCAGAGCACTGACCATAAAAGGTACCGGCTCCAGGAACATGCGCATATGGCGCAACACGATAACCAGAAAACTGTAGTGAAACATAATGCCGAACAACCACAGCCATTTGGACGACTCGTAGGTCAGCTTGGGGCCATCGTGCGCATCAGCCTTGGTGTTACGCCACAGGGACCGGAACAGGAAAATCTCCATAAACATCCTGGCCACGACCTCGGAGGTCTTCAGCGGAGCTTCCAGTTTATCCCGTTTGATCCAGGGCAGAGAATAACCCTGCCCGCAGGTAGTAGGTATCTTAAAGGGGACAGGGGACTTGGCCCACTGAATCACCCGATAACAAAACCCGCCAACAAACAAGGCCATGGCCAGATACGGTACGGCAACACCAAAAAAGTACTGCATACCGGGTATCTGTGACCCTATCCACGCAATCAACACCAGGGCAATGACTGCCGCCAGGGGGAAGGTGTACTTCATTGATCACTCCCTCACTTTCAAGTTAAACGATAACTTAATGAAACGTTGCGGTAAAAAAGCCGGGTAAAATGATACATTTTCCCAATATATCATCCGGCCGCTTGCGCTATTTATGCTACCTTAAACGTCGCTTATCTGCGATATTTCCTGCAGATTCTGCCGAACGACAGCAGAAGCGCAGGCCGAATCGGTCAGAATATAACTGCCGCTCTTTAATTCGCGAATCCGGGCCCTGTGCAACCTGTCCCGGCACTCCATATACAAATCAAAGGCTGCCAGAGCAACCCGGTCAACATCACAGTCAAAAGAATCAAGCTCAGGCAACAGGCTCCTGCACTCTTTATCAGCAGAAAAAACCTGTTTAACAACCCACTTAAGCTCAAGTATTGGCGCAACCGCCTGCGCCGGAGAGAAGTCCTGTACTGCGCGGATACGGATCACCTGGTCAAGGGGCTCCGTATATTCCTGAGGGGCTGCACCTTTAACAATGAGATTATACAGCCGGGTCAGACCTTCCTTGATATTGGCACCAACAGGGTTGGCGAATCTGTCTTTGGAACTCTTGAAGAAACCCGATGAGGTATAGGAGTCCAGTGTCCTCTCGATCCAGGTCGAGAGAATTTTCTCCTTTTTGTTTTTGAGGGCCTCAATCAGATTCATAACGTTTACATTTATTCTTTGATAATTGCTCATAAAATGAATGGTGATTCATGTCAGCAACTGTCTATCATGATTGTATTTTGATTTCAAGGGAAAAATTCATTTAGCGTTGCCGACCGCCTGCTCGGCGAACTTGTCACCGTCCATCAAAAAAAGAGCCAGGTGCACATAAGGATCATCGGCAAGCTGTTCATCAAGGTTCTTTTTTTCCTTGCTTTCCGTACCGTCATGATCTTCTGCTACACTCATGAGCCCAGCCTCCTGTGCCTCTTTTCTGGCCCGCTCAAGTTCTTTTCTCTCCTTGACAAGACCTGCTAAAAAATCCGCCATCCTGGTTTCATCACTACGCTGTTTTGCCTTGACGCTTTCCTCTTCTATCTTCTTGAACTTCTTGCTGCCTGCAACAAATTCGCTGCTTCTCTGCCGGGCCTGGACGATATCAAAGCGTGGCCCACTCCAGGCGCTACGGCCCACATTTTCTACCTGATCCCAGGGCAGGGAGTTATCCATGTACTGTTCGCCGGTCTCCAGGTAATCCAGCATACTGGGCAGCACCACATCCGGAACAACTCCCCTGTACTGGGTAGAACCGCCGTTTACCCGGTAAAATTTCTGGATAGTCACCTTAAGTGCTCCCAAGTCATCATATTTTTTCAAATGGAGCAGGGGCAGGTTACGATTCATGTCAACCAGGGCCTGGACCGTTCCCTTGCCGTGGGTATGGGCTCCACCGACAATCAGTGCCCTTCCGTAATCCTGCAGGGCAGCAGCCAGAATCTCCGAGGCAGAGGCTGAAAACTGGTTAACAAGGACAATCATTGGACCGTCATAGGTCAGGTTGCTGTCCTCATCCTCAAGCACCCGGATCATGCCCTGTGAATTTTTCACCTGGACCACGGGGCCACCGGGCAGAAACAACCCGGAGACATTGACGGCATCGGACAGAGATCCACCACCGTTATTGCGCAGATCCAGAATCAGACTACTGATGCCCTCTTTTTTTAATTTATACAACTCACTGCGGGTATCATCGGTTACATTGCGAGCCCGTTCTCCTTCCCGGCCGCCGGAAAAATCGCGATAAAAGCTGGGAATACGAATGTAGCCTATTTTATTTTCTTTCTTGTCCTTTAAGACAGTGGACTTGACATAGGTTTCCTCAATCTTGACTACATCGCGGACAATGGGGATCACCAGCCTGACGCCGTCTGGCCTGAGCACAGTCAACCGTACCTCTGTCCCCTTGGGGCCGCGAATATAGGAAACCGCCTCCCTGATCCGCATATCAGATATATCCACCGGTTCCCCTTCTTTTTCCGAGACCGCCAGGATAGTATCCTCTGCATGCAGCTGTCCCTGCTGCTCTGCAGCGCTGCCTGGAATGATACGCACCACCTTGATGCTGCCGTCATCCTCACGCAGCAGGGCGCCGATCCCCTCAAGAGAACCGCTCATATGGATATCAAAATCCTCCTTGGAGGTCGGGGCCATGTAGTTGGTGTGGGGATCAAAGGCCCGGGCAACCGCATCAAAATAGCGGTTATAATGCTCCTGCCGGGTTACCTGCAGGAGCCGATGCAGATAGTTATGGGTTCGCTTGCGAACCTTTTCCATGGCATCATCCCAGGTCTTCTTATCCACCTGCTCAGTGGCATCGGTTAACTGCTGCTTGCCCTCTTTTTCCAACGCCTTGTTTTTCTTTTCAATCTCACTGAGGTACTCATTAAGGACCTCCAGTTTCAGGGAACGACGCCAGCGGTCTTTCAGCTCGCCTTTATCTGCAGGAGCGTTCAGCTTTTCAGGATCGGTTTCCAGGTAATCTTTACGATGGGGATCAAATCCAGCGTCCATGATTTGATCCACCACCCCCCGTACCTCTTCAACGCGCTCGTTAAAGATCTGCATACCGGCATCAGGCAGGACGACGCGTCCACGAGTGAGTTCGTCATCAATATGGTCTTCAAAGGCACCGAGCTGCTCCACATCCGCCTTGAGCAGAAACCGCTTTCTGGGATCCAACTGCCGCAGATAAAGCTCGTAGGCAGCTTTTGAAAACTTGTCATCCAGGGGATTATGGCCAAAATGCTGGCCAGGCAACTGGTAACTGAGCATATAGGCGATGAGACGGTTGCGACCGGTATCAAATCCCACCGGCATGACCTTGCCATGCACAGTCGAAACCAGAACCAGGGAAAAACACAGCCAACCAACAACAAAACGACGTACCCGCATATGTAGACTCCGAGAAAAACGAACTGTATAAACAATCAAGACAGCCCCATTGAAACGGACTGAAAATGCTCAAAAAGACAATAGAAATAAACAGGCTCCCCATAACACGCATGGAGGAGTAAGTAAACAAACAAGTAGGGGTTCAGGTGGTTAGCCTGTAGCCCATTAGACTGTCAGGGGATCTCACAAAAGAGTTTCTCCGGCTTCAACTATTTCCCTCAAACCACATCCGACAACGAGGAAAAACCTCAAGGCCGGAAATACGAATCCCCTGAAGGCAACACAGGAACAAGAAAAAACCGTCGCAGCAGTCAAAAGAAGGGCTAAAAGGGACTGGCCACCTTGGTCGCACCGTTAACAGCAGTCATAATATCATACATATTGGAGATATGACCAATCTTGATAGCCGAGGTAAGCTTGAAAAAATCCAGACAGGTCCCGCAGGCCAGAATTTCGACGCCTTTCTCCTGTAAGGCACGCAATGCATCCAGTGCACCGGACTCTTCGGCAACCAGCCTCACCCCTTCGTTATAAAAGAGAATTTTTGCAGGCAGCGGTTCAACCGCTTTTATGGTCTGAATATAGGTCTGCAACAAGGCCCAGCCAAGTTCATCACTGCCGCGCCCCATGGAGGCTGAGGAGATCACATACACAAGGCCGCTGCCGACAGTCAATTCACAGCTGTAGTCATCGCTTGCAAGATCCTGCTTCCTGCTGCTCCCTTCACCTGCCTGCAACTGCAGTTTATAGCAGCCATCACCAATCTCAATGATCGCTATTTCACAGTCCCTGCTGCGGGCAAAGCGGGTCACATTCCCCCTGGAAGCATCATTGTCAACTATCACCTCAAGGCGAAGATTTCCTTGCTCAAGAGATTCCTTGGTCTTGATAACCGGCTGGGGACAGGTCAGGCCCCGACAGTCCAATGTAACTGTTTTCATGATTTTTTTCTCCTGACCGGAACTCACTTCATGCGGTAAACAACGGGTACAACATAACTAAACCACAAATAAATAAAATATTCACCACGCGAGTCCGTCTCAGCACTCATGTTTGATAAGAAAATCATCAACAACTTCCTGCATCACTTCCAGCTGGCTGCGGCTGCTTTCATGGACCTGAATCCAGATACAGCGCTGAAAGGCGCGGTAACGATCAGCCGGGACAAAGAGTTTGATCTCTTTCAGTTTCAAATCATCCTCTCCTGCCGGGTTTGATGGCTTCATTCAATCATTCTCCTGCCGGTGAAAGGTAACGACTTCCTCGTAACTGCAGCCTGAACCGCCAAAGATATCCAGGGCACTGCCCACTGTTGCATCGATCCTGCCCTTGCCTGCTTCCCGTATAAGGTACAGATCGTCCATGGAGCCGATACCACCTGCATAGGTGATGGGAATGGTCGCATGTTCTGCCAGCAGGTTAATGAGGCGTTCATCGACCCCCATGCATTTGCCTTCCACATCCACTGCGTGGATTAAAAATTCATCACAGCTGTCGGCAAGTTCTGCCAGGACCTCTTTTGAAATACGCAGGTCGGTAAAATTCTGCCAGCGGTCGGTAACCACATAATAGCCATCTACTCTCCAGCGGCAACTGAGGTCAAGCACCAACCGGTCCCGGCCTGTTAACCTGCAGAGCCGATACAAGCGGTCCGCATCAAGCCGGCCGTCATGAAAAACATGAGAGGTAATAATAACATGGGATGCTCCCCGTTCCAGCCACCTGCCTGCATTGTCGGCAGTTATACCGCCGCCAAGCTGCAGGCCGCCCGGCCAGCCGGTGAGGGCATCAACAGCAGCCTCTTCATTGCCTGGACCGAGCATGATAACATGACCGCCAACAAGATTATCCCGCTGGTACATACGGGCATAATGGGAAGGGGAAAGTTTTGAGGAGAAATTGGTCTGCAGACTCGCGGAATCGGAATCCTGCAGGGTGGAGCCGACAATCTGTTTTACCCTGCCGTCATGCAGGTCTATACAGGGTCGGAAACGCATAGGCTAAGACTCTCATCGGAATGTGAAAAGACAGGATCAAAAGATAAACAGGATACGGGTTATACGCCTTGCCCGCATCCTGCATCTTCAAGCACAGCACCCACATCATCCCTGTTTCTTCACCATCATACTTGAGGGGTCAAGGGTCAGTGCACCACCCTCTTCCGAATTTTCGCCGTTGTTACGGATAATATCAAGCTGGATGAGATCATTTTCAGGTTTAAGCAGGACCACGGTATCAAAAAGATCATCGATCTCGTGACAGGGAGCAGGTACGCCTGCCGGAGAAACCCGATCGTCCCCCCGGTGACTGACTGCAGAAAACCAGGCCTGCAGGTTCATGGAATCAAGCAGGTCTTTGATATCTTCCAAACTCTCGCGACTCGCATCTTCAAAATCAAAGCCGTCAATGACAAGGCAGTTTGGCTTGAAAATGTCCTGCAGAATCAAGTCATTGAGCCGTTCCTCAAGACGGGCACGACTAAAGGCTGATTCCTTGAAGGTCATGATCATGCGGTGCCGCTGAACCATGTCGATCAGTTCGTGCGGATTGGTTACAACAGCATCCCGGAGAATAAACTGCAGGATGTCATCATACCACATCTTGGTCTTTTCAATACTCTCGCCGACACTGATGTGGATAACCCGTTCGCCGCGCAGGATGGAATCCAGCGCAATCTGTACGAGCAGGGCGGTCTTACCAAGTCCTGCCCGGGCCATGACAAGACCCATCTGTTTATTGTTCCGGCCCATGTTCAGAACCCGCAGGGGGTTCTGGTTCACCAGTGGTTCATATCCCATTGTGCCACCTCATATCTATAATCAGTCCATGGTACACCATGGATTCTTTATAACTCCAATGACGCCTGAAAAAAAGTCAAAAATCAGGTCACGCACAGCCGCACTGGCATAACAGGGATTCCCCCCGCGACATCATCTCAACTTTTGTTATCAGCCTTTCTTCCTGGATTCTTCGTATTCCTTGATCAGTTCCTCGGCAACAGACTTGGGCACCTGCTTGTAGCTGGCAAATTCCATGGTGAACTCAGCCTTGCCCTGGGTCAGGGAACGCAGGGTTGTTGAGTAGCCGAACATCTCGGACAGCGGCATCTCTGCCTCAACAACCGTGTAGCTCCCCTCTTCAAAGGTACCGACAATTACGCCGCGACGCTGATTGAGACTGCCCATGACAGCTCCCTGGAACTCGGAAGGACCCTCCACTGCAACCTTCATGATCGGCTCCATGATAACTGGAGACGCCTTCTGGTAGCCCTGTTTGAAGGCGCCCTTTGACGCCTGTTGGAAGGCCATATCCGAAGAGTCGACCGAATGGGAGTTACCGTCGTTGATCGCACAGCGAATACCGGTAATCGGCGCTCCGGTCAACACCCCCTTTAGCATGGAAGCCTGGAACCCCTTGTCACAGGAAGGAATGTACTCGCGGGGGATAGCACCACCCACGATGTCATCAACAAACTCGTACTCGCCCTCTTCCAGCGGTTCCATGTAACCAGCCACCCGGCCAAATTGACCGGAACCACCGGTCTGCTTTTTATGGGTGTAATCAAAATCAGCCCGCTGGGTAATGGTCTCGCGGTAGGCAACACGAGGAGCACCAACCTCTACCTCGGCCTGGTACTCGCGCTTCATACGCTCGATATAGACTTCAAGGTGAAGCTCACCCATACCGGAGATAATGGTTTCACTGGTTTCATGGTCAACAAAGGACTTAAAGGTGGGGTCTTCCTTGCAGAACCTGTTGAGCGCCTTGGACATGTTCTCCTGCGCCTTGTTATCCACCGGGTTAATCGCCAGCGAGATAACCGGAGCCGGTACATGCATGGAACTCATAGACCAGTTGATGGTGCTGTCACAGAAGGTGTCACCGGAGGCACAGTCCACGCCGAACAGGGCCACGATATCACCGGAACCAGCCTCGTCGATCTCCTCCATCTCATTGGAGTGCATCCGCACCAGGCGGCCGACCTTGACTTTTTTACCGGTCCGCGTGTTAAAAATGAAATCACCTTTTTTCAACACCCCCTGGTAAGTACGAACATAGGTCAACTGACCGTAACGGCCATCCTCCAGTTTGAACGCCAAGGCAACAAGGGGATCGTTGGGATCGTTGGAAACCTTGATCTCTTCCTCGTCATTATCCAGATCCAAGGCAATATTTTCAACGTCGGTGGGGCAGGGCAGGTAGGTCTGCACCGCATCCAGCAAAGGCTGTACCCCTTTATTTTTATAGGCAGAACCGATCATGACCGGAGCAAACTCAAGGGCCAGGGTACCACGACGGATGGCCTCGTGAACCATCTCCTCGGAAATTTCCTCTTCTTCGAGCATGGCCTCCATCAGTTCATCGGAGAACATGGAAACCGCATCGAGCAGTTCTTCCCGCTTTTCATCGGCCTCATCTCGCATGTTTTCAGGAATTTCTTCGTAGCGAACATTGTCCCCCTGGTCGCCGTCAAAGTAGACCGCCTTCATAGCTACCAGATCAACCATGCCCTCGAGATCGTTCTCAAGGCCAATGGGCAGTTGGATCATAACAGCGTTCAGATTCAACTTGTCCCGGAGCTGCCCCACAACCCGGGCCGGGTTGGCACCTGTTCGGTCACACTTATTAATAAAAGCAATACGCGGAACATTGTAACGGGTCATCTGCCGGTCAACGGTGATGGACTGGGACTGAACGCCGCCCACCGAGCAGAGAATCAGTACAGCACCGTCAAGGACCCGCAGGGCGCGCTCTACCTCAACCGTGAAATCAACATGACCGGGGGTATCAATGATATTAATATCCGTATCTTTCCAGGAGCAGAAGGTGGCTGCCGACTGGATAGTGATACCACGTTCTTTTTCCAACTCCATGGAGTCCATGGTAGCACCAACACCATCCTTGCCGCGAACCTCATGGATGGCATGAATACGCTGGGTATAATAGAGAATACGCTCGGTAAGCGTTGTCTTGCCCGAATCGATATGGGCGCTGATTCCAATATTACGTACTTTGGTCAAATCTTTGTTCATCACTTATTCCTCAGTTACTGCTGCCTGCCGCTGAAATTCGAAGGCCGACCAATCATTCAATCGACTGTCTTACTTAAGCAAAGGTAAATAAAAAAGGAGTCACAGTAAGTTCTGTAACCCCTTGAAATACATCAGGTGATGCCGTCAGCACCACATAACAATCAAAGCGCTATACACAATAAAACAGGGAGTTAAATGAAAATTTAATCCCGAAAAAACAGAATTATATACACCATAGCCTGATCATGCGCAAGTTAAAAACAGGAGAGGGTATTGAAAAGAGAATGAAGTTATTAAATTTCGGACCATTGCCGTTTGGCTAAAATATACCAGGACATCCTGTTTTCTTAATTTTGCCGACACAGCTGTCAATACTTGCACTGCATGTGCTGCCACTTATCGATTTACCAGAGCCGGACACGCATACAAGCGTGCCAGGTGAGGACTAATCTTCCTTTATGGCCTCAAGCGGTTCCATTTTAGCCAACCTGATAACCGGAATTGCGGCGCCGATCAGACAGACACCAACGCCGATCAGCATGGCAAGCAAACTGTATACAACATTGATCAGCGAAAGCGAAGCATAAGCGCCTAATTTGGTTAATAGATCGAAATTGCCCGCAAGGTGCTGGATGAGATAATTGCCGATACCAATACCGACAAACCCGCCTATCAGACTGATAATTGAGGCCTCGGATAAAAACATTTTCAAGATATGTGATTTATGCGCACCTATCGCCCTTAATATTCCCACTTCACGGCGCCTTTCATTGGCCAGGGCGGTAAAAGTTGACCATGCAAGAAGAATGGCAAGGAGCGAGGAAATTGCAATGGTGATGGAAAAAACTCTGGTTATGTCTTTTAAGGTGGTCCGGACATCGGCACCGATGGTGCCTCTGGTCATCGTACCTATGTTGGGAAATAGGATCGCAAGTTTGTTTATGAATGCGAGTTGATCCATACCCTCTTTCAGCTTCAGGAAGATGATTGAGATTTCGCCGGGCCTATATTTTCCTGCAACATCAGAGGAAATGTTGTTCAAGTCTTTGACCCGCATAAAAAGGCCGTGATCCAGGCCGGTTCCGGTTTCATTGAGATCTCCTACAACTTTTACCTTGTGGTTGAACAGGGTCGCCGTCTTTATCAAGCCGAGGTATTCGTAGACATAACTGCCGATGTAGACCTCACCATTTTTCAGCGGCGGTGGCGGCTTGCTGAACCAAGGGGATATGACAAAGTCGGTTTCCGGATCAAAGGCGACAACCTGACCGGCAACTATACTGCAACATCCGGCCTCAAGGGTTTCAAGATAAATCTGGTATGTGGCAGCCTTGATTTCAGGCATGGACTTGACCTTCTCATAAATCTCTTTATCCATGTAAAATCCTTTTTTCTTGCTTTCGAGGATGAATTCCTCTGCCATTTCCATGGCTTCGGCCGGAACCATGACGATATCAGCCCCAAGTTTGCGTGAAGCCGCTTCAATGTCGTCATTTACCGCCCGGTTAAAGAGCAGGGCAAAGACGAGTAAAGAGACCAATAGCGATACTGCCATGGCGAGGACAATATTGCGGAAAATTTTACGGGTAACAGTTTTCCACGCGATGAGAAGAATTGAATCCAAACCTTTTTCAGACATGGGCTGGTATATATCGAATAGTGGCTTGATGAGATAAACAGGGGATGTTCCTTGAAAACAAGGAGAGGTTTCCGCTACAAACCCGATTTGTTTTTTTTGTCGACCTGTTGAACCTTGATTTTTTATTATTGATTATCGCTTACTGCAAAGAAGAATGAAAAGCAACCCTATACGCGGTACCGGAGCGCTAAAAACGAAACCGGAAAGGGAAAACCCCTCTCCGGTTTTAAAAAATGAAACTCAACAATTAGTTGAAGTTTGCATCCAGACCGCAAAGTACGGCGTGTTGCTCGATGCCTTCTTCATTATGACATGCCAGACAGGTGGACGTTGGCTGACCAACGAATTTTTTGCCGGCAACATCGTACAGTTTCAGCTGACCGTCCATGGTATAGTCTTCGTTGCCCAGTTTCTCAGGAGCAATTTCTTCAGCACAGTTTGCGTGGTCTCGACTGATTTTCGCAGCATTACCTTTTGTCAGGGCCTTGGTTCTTGATGTTGCGAGGATATACTTGCTATCCGGGGTGAACATGGCATCATGGTTTTCTTCAAGCTTACCCATGGGTTGGCGGGCAACCAGGGTAAGGGTTTCAGCGTCAACCACGTACAGGGTGTCGGCACCGGAAACAGCTATCAGCTTGCCATCCGGAGAAAATGTTGAACGGAAGTTAATAGTTGCACCGGCATTTCCTGGAATAACCGTTCTTTTCAAGAGCTTGACTTTCCCTTTTACCAGCTCATTCATATCGAGCAGCATCAGGTGAATCTTACCGATCGGCTTGCCGTAGTTGGCCTCCGCTTCATTGACGCTGATCAGCATCTTGCTCATATCCGGTGAGTTTACACCATGGTAGAAAATATAGGGTACGCCGGGATCGGCTTCAGTCCCCTCGAGAAAAACCGAGTGTATCCTCTTCAGGTCTGATTTCTGAAAAACATCGATATAGGCGTTGTCGGTCATGGTAATAGGGAGAAAGTAATCCTTGGTCTGACCGGAAGCGCAGTATACATGGGTTGTGTGTTTGCCGCCTTGTTCAGGAATAGGCGCGTTGACATCCTTGACGACCTTGCCTGTCTTGAGATCGGAAACACCGACATGGGGTGCACCTGTTTCCTCATCAATGTGATAGGTAGACCAGAACAGCTGGTTTCTATTTTCCACATCGATACGG
>Ga0209013_10002410_pt1 | contig 16957 bp, 17 predicted proteins | sample Cruoilmetagenom2_FD_187291 | JGI IMG/M metagenome (GOLD analysis project Ga0209013, IMG submission 187291) | Oil polluted marine microbial communities from Coal Oil Point, Santa Barbara, California, USA - Sample 2 (SPAdes) (version 2) | ecosystem: Environmental > Aquatic > Marine > Oil seeps ...
AGCACTTTCCTCCATCTTTCTTATATCCCGCAAGAAGTGCATTTTCAAAATCTTGATGAACTATCACCCCATCTGCCTCGTCTACAAGAATAGTTCCTTTATTCTCATGTATTAGACGAAACAGTGAAGATAAAGAAGGATTGGTGAGAATTGTTGGCTTATAACAAAAAATCTCTATTACATCTAGCCTTCGATTCTTACCAGTCTCATAATCTCCAGTAATATGAAGTATTGGATAAGTTTCATACTCCTTGAAATAATGTGTTCCTGTAGCATAAAGCACTAGGAAACTTAGTTCTGTCTCATCTGTATCGATGAAACACTTAAAATAGGACTTAATGTCCTTGTAAAGCTGTTCGTTATTTTGCATAACGTATTCTCCTTCTAATTTTTTTGGTTGGGAATTAGAACCCGAAATAGTTGTAAGATTGTTTTCAAACATATCTACAACCTCCTTAATTATTTTATTTACTACTAGTATTATAATACTTTTGGATGTACAATGGAATATACAAACGTTGTACATCCTAAAAAATGACAAATTTAATTACAATTCATTATTCCGAAGAACATTTAGAGTTAAAGAGACTGGAAGGATGTTATCCAGACTGGGAGAACACCCCTTTTGATATCAAAACAAAAATGTTGCGTCTTGCTTTTTCAATTGGGGGTATTGAGGTTTTAAACGACAAGAAGTACTTAAATCACCTTTTAAGTCTGTCATCGGAACTAGAATATTTATCAGTTGAAGGTACCAGTGAACAATATGACAAGCTAAATGAAGATATTTATTGGGCTTTAGCTACACTCTATGAATATTATTCAGAAGTATCAAATGCTAAGAGAAAAACTCAAAGGGAATACGCTAAGATATACGTGAAAGTGACTGAGCATATAGCTGAGCATAACTCATCTGTTAATTTTGCTACTAAAGAAGTTGCTAAGGAATTAGATAAACACCATCCCTCGGTTCGGCTTCGATACTATGAGATGCGTAAAAAGTTTAAGAATGTTCCATTAGAGGATATTAAAACAAATTATAGCTTGTAGTAAATCAAACTTTATCCGAGAACTAAGGATTTGCTAACTCACTATTCAGATTTCTTTACACCCTGTCCGCACCATTGAAAAAAAGTGCTAACGTTTTTGCTAACACTTTTTCACTTATTTAGCTTAGAAACAGCATTTTTAAGAGCTTCAGGGGTTGGATGGGCATATCTCATAGTCATCTGAATACTTGAGTGTCCTAACAACTTAGAAACAGTTGCTAGGTCTACTCCAGCAAGCACTAGTCTAGTAGCAAAAGTGTGCCTAAGTGTATGGAATGTAATGTTTTTTATACTAGCTCTTTTGCATGAATTATTAAATGCAGTTCGAATATCTTTGAGGGGTTTATTTCGATAAATAAAGACGTGAGAATTAGAATTTAAAAATTCCACGGACGTGAGTCCAACGGCTTTTGAGGCCGTCGTGTCTGCCAATTTCACCACCCGCCCTAACAAGTAGGGACTATATTATTCTATGTAATACTTAAAGAATCAATAGCCTTATCATAATAATTGAAGCCCAACTTTGCTTCAAAATGATAGACAAGATACAGCTATCCTCCTTATATCCCTATAAATATTGACAACATTTGCTCTTCATGTATTCTAGCACCTTTGTCTAAAATATATATGCTTGTGAAAAGCGGAGGAATTTAAGAAATGATCGTTGTAATGAAAAGCGGGGCGTCTCCTGAGCAGATTGAGAAAGCAAAAACCACAATGGTTGAGCTTGGATACCAGCCACACCCTATTGAAGGGTTGTTGAGAACCGTAATTGGAGCTGTAGGAGATGAGAGGGGGAAACCCGAAGATGTAGAGGCTTTAAGCATACTTGAGGGTGTAGAGAAAGTTGTACCTATACTTCCGGCACACAAGCTCGCAAGCAGAGGATTCAAACCTGAAGATACGGAAATTAAAATTGGGGATGTAGTAGTAGGAAGCAAGAAAATCCCCGTAATTGCCGGTCCCTGTTCAGTAGAAAGCGAAGAACAGCTGATGGAAATCGCGCACGCGATTAAAGAAGCAGGGGCTACAATGTTAAGAGGCGGCGCATATAAGCCGAGATCCTCCCCCTACACGTTCCAGGGAATGGGAGTTGAGGGATTAAAACTACTGGCTCAAGCCAGAGAAGAGACCGGGCTTCCGATTGTAACCGAAATACTTGACCCTCATGATCTTGATGCGGTCGTCAAATATGCTGATGTGCTTCAAATTGGAGCAAGAAACTCCCAGAACTACGCTCTGTTAAAACAGGTCGGGAAATCAGGAAAACCTGTTCTCCTAAAAAGAGGGATGTCCACAACAATTAAAGAGTTCTTAATGAGCGCCGAATATATACTCTCTGAAGGAAACGAAGATGTAATGCTCTGCGAAAGAGGTATAAGGACTTTTGAAACAGCTACAAGAAACACCTTTGATCTAAACGCAATTCCTGTACTTAAAGAAAAAACCCACCTACCCATAATAGCGGATCCAAGCCATGGGACAGGCTACTGGCAGTATGTAACCCCTATGGCACTTGCGGCAATCGCGGCGGGCGCGGATGGAATTATCATTGAAGTTCACAATAACCCTGAGGTAGCGGTAAGTGACGGGGGACAATCGCTCAAACCTAAAAAGTTCGCCGAACTAATGGAAAAAGCAGCCTTAGTTGCCAAGGCGGTTGGAAGGGAACTTTAAGACTTTTTAACAACTCTTCTGCCTATTACTTCTATTTCTCCACTTGATACAAGCTCAATAGCTTTAGGATATATGAGATGCTCTACTTCATGAATTTTATGAAGGAGCTTATCTTCCGTATCCCCGTCTTCAATTTCGACTATTGACTGTAATATAATGGGGCCGGTATCTACACCCTCGTCAACAAAATGAACAGTAACTCCAGTATATTTAACCCCGTATTCAAGAGCTTGTTTTGCGGAATTTATTCCAGGAAAAGAAGGCAAGAGGGCCGGGTGTATATTAATAATCTTATCCTTATAAGCTCCAACGAATACTTTAGAGAGAATTCTCATAAAACCGGCAAGTACAATTAAATCAAGATTGTATGGCTCTAGGGTTTTGATTATATGCTTCTCATACTCTTCTCTGGTTTTATAATTTTTATGATCAATAACTTCAACTGGGATATTATGGTTTTTAGCACGCTCAATGGCATACGCCTCAGGGTTATTAGTGAATACCAGAACAATTTGGATTGTTTGTATTTCTGCGTCGATGATCGCCTGAAGATTCGTACCGCTACCTGATGCAAAGACAGCAACGCGCATTTTATCCACGAAAAGAACCTCTTATGAAGCATTTATTTAGAGAACAGAATACTACATAAGGCCACAATACAAAACAACCGCACTATTCTTGGAATTATGGAGGGAGAAATGATTTCTGAAAAGGTCAAAAAAAGAACCAAGGCAGCTACCTACTTTCCCACTCCCGTACAGGAGCAGTATCATTGGCCTTGAAGAGCTTAACTTCTGGGTTCGGTATGGGACCAGGTGTTGCCTCTCCAGTATTGCCACCTAGATTCGAGAATAAAATTACATTAGTTTTAAAAGATGTCAAGACTTAAATTTGAATTTATAGAATAAAAATGCTTTAATTCCTCAGCATGGATGAACTTATCCGCGATTTTATCAATTCCCTTCATAGAAGGCCAACTACAAAGGAAACATACCGCAAAGCCTTAATGGAATACTCCAAATGGCTTGGGTACACATCTCCTATAAACCTTACTTCTAATGATATTCAACGCTACAAAGATTATCTTACCTCTAAGGAGTTATCAACTACCTCAGTTTCTGCATATCTCACTGCAGTAAGGAGGTTCTATGACTACTTAGAGAATATAGGGAAGATTACAGAGAACCCGGCTAAAAAAGTTAAAGGCGGCTCAAGACCTCAAAGACATTTGACCAAACCAATTACACGAAGTGATGTTAAGAAGCTCTTTGAGTCTATGGATTTATCCTCTCCATTAGGACTTAGGGATTGGGCAATTTTAAATTTGATGGTTAGATGCGGTTTGAGCGAGATAGAGATAGTAAGAGCAAACTTAGGAGATATAAAAACCAGAAACAAAAAGAAAATCATCTATGTCCAGGGCAAGAATAGAGATAGAAAGGACGAATATGTAATCCTACCCCCTTCTGTATCAAGTGAACTGGATAAGTACTTGGCTCAAAGAGAGAGCTTAGATGAGAGTGAACCCTTATTTTGGGGAATCGGGAACAGAGCAATAAGAGAAAGAATAACAACACGGGCTATTAGGGCCCGGGTAAGCTATTACTTTGAAAAGCTAGGAATTAAGGGGAAAGGCATTACTCCCTATAGCCTTAGACATACAGCGGCTATGCTGGCTATAGAATCCGGCGCAACCGTATCAGAAGTTATGCAAATGCTGCGGGTAAAAACAGTGAGTACCGCTCTTGTATATTTTGAGGAAGCAAAAGAGCTTAGAAAAAGTAATATGACTAAGAGTCAAATTCGTTCTAAAAAGAATAAAGATGATTAAGACAGGGTTCCATTAAGTTTTTTCTACATAGCTTTTTATGGGATAAACTCTTGCTGCACGTTTTAATTTTTTAATGGCTTTTACCTCAATCTGCCTGATCCTCTCGCGTGTTACCTGGAATTGATGACCAACCTCCTCCAAGGTGTGTTCCTTTTCTTCATCTATTCCGAATCTTAGCCTTACAATACTCTCCTCTCTAGTATTCAAAACCGATGATAGTGCATTATTTATTATTTCTTTTAGTTCATTCATTTCCAGCACTTTAACCGGTGAAGTCGTGCTGGAGTCCTCTATAAGGTCCACGAGCTTACTATCCTCTTCATCGCCAATAGGTGTTTCAAGAGAAATAGGATCTTTTGATATCTTAAGGACTCTCACCACTTTGTCAGTGGACAGGCCTACTTTACTAGCTATCTCATCTGGCATCGGCTCCCGTCCCAAGTCCTGCACCAATAGCCTTGATGTCCTAATAATACGATTTATCGTTTCAGTCATATGGACAGGAATCCTAATTATCCGCGACTGATCCGCGAGAGACCTCGTTATTGCCTGTCTAATCCACCAGGTTGCATACGTTGAGAATTTATAGCCCCTATTATATTCAAATTTTTCCACGGCTCTCATAAGCCCCATATTCCCTTCTTGAATTAAGTCCAGAAAGGGAAGACCTCTATTTATGTACCGCCTGGCAATACTTACAACAAGCCGCAAATTGGATTCTATGAGTTTCCTTCTTGCCGTTGATGTTATTCCTTCACCAAATTCTATTCTTCCAACACACTTCTTAAGTCTTATTGTATTGTCTTCAGCCTCATTTAATAATTCCTCAACTTCCTTTTGATAATCTTTTTTAGACTTGGCGCTCAAGTTATCAACTTTCTTTTGAGAACCGCCTAGCTCCTTTTTTATCTTGTCGAGTCTCTTAATATAACCTCTAGCAACAGAAAGAATCCTTTCCACCTGGATTCCGCTCAAGTTTATCTCTTCCAAATATAAAACCATCTTGTTGTTATTCTTCTTAACCGTTTCTAAAAGGGCGGTTTTCTTCCCTTTTGTAGCTGTATTGATCTCTTTGGCAAACTGTTCATTGTCCTTATAAAGCCTAGTGATTTCATTTATTAAATTTCCAATACCAACCTGTGTTTCTTCTCCTAATCCGTCGGCATCATCTAGTGAGTTAGTAACATCCCTTACATCCAAATCACCCTTTTGAAGTTCCTCACCAATTCCACATACTTCATTTAACATCAAAGAAGAACTAAGAATAGTCTTTGCAATTATCCTTTTCCCTGTCTCAATCTTTTTAGCAATACGTATTTCTTCTTGCCTTGAAAGAAGGGAATGATCCGCTATCTCATGAAGGTAAAATCTTATTAAATCATACTCATTGGCATTTTCCTTATTGCTTTTTGGAAACTCGTATTTGGAGCTACTAACTCCATTAGTTTCTTTATTAGAGCCCCCATCAGTATCAGAGTCATCTTGATGGTCTGTTTTTTCTAACTCAGATTCACTTAGCAGGTCAGTTTCCAAATCGCTAGGCTCAATATCCTCTTTAGCCATATCGACTTGCAATTCTTCCTTCTTCTTATTACTCATAAGGCTCGTCCTTCCTCTCGTTGTTTTTGCTTCGTTAAGTCCCTGTACTCTTCAAGAAGTTTTTTCTCAAGTTGGACATCTTTTTCTTTAACGGCTTCATCAATTTCAATCCTAAGAACTTTTAACTTTTCATCAAGTTTTGAAAGTTTTAATCTAACGATGCAGCTTTGGATAATTTTGCTTGCGCTTTCAGCATTGGAAATACCAGGAGAGGAAAGCAGGGCCTCTGAAATCATTTCATGAGCCGCTTTATCATCAAAACGAAGCAGCAGTGATGAGGGGTCTGAGTTCCCCTGAACTATAATTTCTTCCAAAATAGACTTAATTTCTGCAGTGAAGATAAGGTCTTCCCAATTCTCATTAGTTAACTGTTCTCCAAGATCAGGGAATTTAAGAAGCACCGTGAGCAATAGTTTCTCATGGCTTGGGTAAGTCTGCGGAGTTTTAGTTGCCCCTGTTTTGCTTTGCCCCCTGCCGCGCTTGACCAAGGAATATATTTCACTTTCCTTTATACCCAACCTTTCCGCCATATTTTTAATATGGAGACTAGTTTCAACCGGGTCCTTTACTTTTCCCAATAACTCCACGATATTTTCTACTAATTGTTTCAAAGTAAGCATACCTTTTCTTTGCTTATCAAATGTCATGTCTATCGAGAAGTTGACCCAGCTGGTTGAGTTTTCAATAAGTTCGGCAAATTTTTCCTTGCCCATCTCTGTTATATATGAATCCGGATCTTTTCCTAGAGGCAACTCGACCACATGAGGTATTACTCCTTCTTCTAGGAGCACGTTGAGTGATCCTAGAATAGCTTTTCTACCGGAGACATCGCCATCAAATATAAAAACAATATTATCCGTATAGCGTCTGAGTATACTTACATGCTCACGCGTCAATGAAGTACCTAATGTAGCAACAACATTTTTAATTCCTGATGAATAGACAGAAAGGAAATCGGTATAACCCTCTACTAATATAGCCCGATCTTCTCTTCTTATATGATCTTTTGATTTATCAATCCCATAGAAACTTTTTCTTTTGTGATAGATATCAGATTCAGGCGAGTTTAAGTATTTAGGCTGATCCTCTTCTAGTATTTTTCTGCCGCCAAAACCAATAATCTTCCCTTCAACATTGCTAATCGGAAATATCAGTCTATTGCGAAATCTATCATAATATCCGTCTGTATTATTTCTTTTAACAATTAATCCTACTTTTTCAGCAATGATAAGAGGTACTTTATTTTTGGTTAAGAACTTTACTAGACTATCCCAACCTTCGGGAGCAAAGCCTAGTGAAAATTCTTGGGCAGTTTCTGCAGATATATTTCTCATTTTCATATAATCTCTGCCAATTTTTCCCTTATCGCTGTCAATTAAGATTTTTCTATAAAACTTTGACGCTACGGTATTAATTTTATATAAAACACTATTTTGAGATATTCTAGGTACCGATTCTGGTTGTCTTTCTATATTGACATCGGCTTTTTTAGCAAGTTCTGAGAAAGCTTCTGGAAAGGTGAGATTATTGTACCTCATATAAAAACCAAAAATATCACCCCCGGCTCCACAGCTAAAGCAATGAAACAAGCCCTTCTCTTCATCTACATGCATAGAGGGATGACTATCATCATGGAACGGACAAAGCCCGACATAACCCTTTCCGGTTTTCTTAACAGATGTGTAACTCTCAACGAGGTTAATAATACTCAACCTCCCTTTTATTTCTTTAACAAGAGTCTCATTGTTAAATTTTCCCATCTATGGTTGAACTAAATAAAAAAGGTATGGCAGGACACTCAGAGGAATGGTCAATCAATCTAATCTTTTGGAATAACAAATACAAATGATGTGTCCCCCAACCGGGATTTAATATGTATATATTAATTCGAGAAATTAGTTTCGTCTGGTACGTTTCACAACGCGCTTTTTAGCAGCGAACAGCTTCTTTTTCCTCTTTTCGCTCGGTTTTTCGTAATGCTCCCTTCTTCTTACTTCAGATAGAACACCACCCTTCTCAACCTGTTTCTTAAATCTTTTTAATGCGCTATCAATACTCTCATTATTTCCGACTACTATTCCTGGCATAAATATACTCCTCCTAATATTTCACAAATCCGGCTAGAAAAAGCTAATGGATTCAGAGCGGATTGTCAAGTCTGCAAAGTCAAAAAGACACGAAGACTATTTGTCTTTAGGCTTAGGTGAAAACACGCCTACCTTTCTCCGGTTTTCCATAATTCTTTCTTCTTCGATTTTTGGATCTATACCAACAGAACTCCACTCTTCTTCCTGACGCATCTCTTCAAACCTCTTAATCCAAGAATCTCTTCTCTTCCTCGTATCATCAACTAGACCCATTTAATATTCTCCTTCAACAAAAACAATTAATTCTAATTTCTTCCAAGCTTACTGCCCTGCTTAACAATAGTTGATATTGAGACAATTTCAACCTCATTATTTATTTCTGGTATCATTTCTGAAAGCGCCTTAACTGTACCAGGGTAAGGATGACATATCCCTATTGCGTAACCTCTCTTTTTTGAAATATCGACTAGTTTTTTGAGCTGATCTTTTACATATTGAGAACTTTTAGACGAATTATCCAAAAAAACATCTCTTTGTGCTGTCTTCATACCCAAGTCAAGCGCAGTCTTATACCCTTTACTCCCGCTCGATGTCTTGCTGTCGACAAATATAAGTCCCTTACCCTTTAGGTCTTTCAATATAAGCTCAGTTAATTCACCGTTTTCCATGAACTTTGATCCCATATGATTATTTACACCTTTTACATGGGGAACTGAAGACAAACTTTTATTGAGTTTTGAGAGAATTGCATCTTTGGGCAATCCCACTAACAAGGCATCATTTCCAGCATCTACAGCAGTATACCCTGAAGATTCTTTTGGCTCCATGGGCATATGAAGAATTACATCCCACCCCTTCTCATCAGCATTTTCAGCAGCATAGCTAGAATAGGGAAGATTTGGAAGTACCGCAAATGTAATTGGTGCGGGGATTTTCAGCACCTGATCAATAGGTTTTTTAGTTTGCCCAAGATCATCAACTATTATTACTATTTTTGGTTTTGTATAATTTTTATTTACAGTCTCCTTCTTAGATATCGAGGCTTTTGGTTTTTCTGAAATCTCAATCTTTTTATCTTTTAATTTTTCTTGTTCAGGTTTTTTAACTACTTTTTCAGCTTCTTTCTTTTTAGGCTTAGCGAGCGGCGGCTTTTCATTATCAAAATCAAAATGCATTTTATGGGTATTAACATCGTTAATCTTGATATAAGCTGTCAGTGAATTTTTACCGCTCTTAATCTCATGTTCTACAGGAAACTTCGTAAAAATAGAATCTTCGAGAGCTTTTTTAATTTTTGTTGAGCTAATTCCTTTTTCAGGAACTATTCTCATATCTTTGTATTCCCAAGTTAGTTTTTCAAGCTCCTTATTATAGACCTTTTTTGACTCTATATTCTTAGATGATATGCCTACATCAAAAAAGGCTCCGGCAAGACTACTGTCTATCTCCTTTATAAGATTATCCATTTCAGAAGCCGATAACCTTTCTTTGGATAAATCAGAAGATACGTTTTGTTTTAAGTAATTAAGACCGTATAGGCTGAAAAAAAGCACCAGTATGAACCCTATAGTAAACAGAACTATCCTGGTGACCTGAGCATTTTTCTTTCTTCTCCTTGGTCTTCTTGATGTTTTTTTATAACTTCTTGGATTTCTTGGCAAAAGAGGGACTCTCCTTAGCCCTTAGGTATGGCTCGGCTAATCCCAGAGCTCTTTAGCAGATCAACAGCTGTTTCTAGTTGCTTGTCTTTGGCATTGTCATTTTCTACAAATACATCCGGAGTTACACCTACCTCACTAATTGATCTACCGCTGGGGGCGTAAAATTTTGCTGTTGTAAGCTTAAGACCAGATCCATCTTCCAATCTTATTATTGTTTGCACCGAACCTTTGCCAAAAGTACTAGTGCCTAAAATAGTTGCTCTTTTACTATCCTGAAGGGCTTCGGCAACAACCTCAGAAGCACTAGCGCTCCCTTCATTCACAATTACTACTATCGGATATTGCTTAAAATTGCCATTTTTAGTAGCGTAAAATTCTCTAGTCTGTTCCTCAGATCTACCCCTAACACTCACTATTAATCCCTGATCAATAAACTCATCCACCACTTCTATAGCCTCCCCTAGTAACCCACCGGGATTATTTCTTAAGTCTAGGATCACACCCCTTAAATCCTTACCATTCTGTGATTCAAGCTCTGACAAAGCTGTTCTTAATTCTTGAGATGAATCTTCCTGAAACTGTGAAAGCTTTATGTATCCGATCTGATTATCAAGCAGTTTCTGCTTGACACTCTTAATTGTTATTTTATCCCTGATAAGAGTTATTTTTATCGGGTTGGGCTCTCCCTCTCTCTCTATAGTTACATTCACAGGACTACCTTTAGGCCCCCTAAGCAAATTGACAGCTTCTTGTACAACCATGTCTTTTGTTGTTTTACCCTCTATTTCAATGATTAGATCCTTAGGCTTTATACCGGCCTTTTCAGCAGGGCCTCCCTCAATGGGAGTTATCACTTTTAGAAATCCATTTTTGGTTGTGACTTCCATTCCGACACCCCCAAATTCACCGGAAGTGCCAATTTCAAGATCCCGATAACGCTCCGGGCTTAAATACGCTGAATAGGGATCAAGTCCTTTCAGCATTCCCTCTATTGCTTTGGTAGTAAGCTCTTCACCTTCTACCTCCTCGACATAATTTCGCTGAATCAGGTCGAGCACTTTAGCGAAGTTGGAAAGACCTCTATAGACGGACTCGTTATCTGCTTTTGCAATCGTCGCATTTAATGTAAAAATTATTAATATTAGAGTAATGATTCTCAACATATATAACCTCAAGTACAGGTTAACTAAACATCCATTAACTAGCAACTTGAAATTTCAAATATTAAGGAATAAATACAGGCAATTGAATCGAAAATGTTCAATTTAGATATGAATAAACGCTTGTTCGCACTGAAATAGATTGAAGAGTGTGCTAACTCTTTTTGCACTAACCAAAAGAATGGTATATTTTAATACCAGAGGAAAATATGCTAAGAATGCTATTTACAGTTATAAGCAGGTTTGTCGGGAGTTACAGCTCAATAGTAATTGAAATCTCAAAAGATTGGTTCTTCATTTATAGATTAGTCTTTCTTCCTGTCTCGTTTTTCATTTACTGCCTCACTTTTTTAGTAATACTGTCCGTACTATTGATAGTTATCTTCATAGCAGCGCCAATATCATACCTATCCAAAGCAGTATCCAATTAGAGAATTGTCCGGGCATTTTATTCTAGAATTCCGCACTTTTTTAAATAACTTGAAGTGTTATAATTAGAAGGCTAATGAAAGGGAAACTTGAATCGCTAGTAGATAAAGACAATCTTCCTGCACACATAGTTATAATAATGGACGGGAACGGCAGGTGGGCTAAGAAAAACAACCTAGACCGCATAAGCGGCCATAGGGAAGGGATGAAATCCGTAAGGGCTGTTGTAAAGGGCGCTAAAGACTTGGGTGTAAAACATATTACTTTGTACGCGTTTTCTGTTCAGAATTGGCAAAGACCCAAAGTAGAAGTCAACGCGCTAATGGAGCTGTTAAAACAGTATCTGCTAAGAGAAGGAAACAAACTCGTTGAAAATGGGGTAAGCCTAAACGCGATAGGAAGGCTTTGGGAACTTCCTCAAGACGTATATGAAGTGCTTGTAGATACGATAGAAAAAACAAAAGATTGCAAAGAACTTAATCTAACGCTTGCTCTTAGCTATGGGGGAAGAGAAGAAATAATAGATGCGGTTAAAAAAATAATATCTCATGAGAATATTGATCCCAAAGATATTAATCAAACAAATTTTTCAAGATTTTTGTATACATCAAACCTACCCGAACCAGACCTCCTCATAAGAACTAGCGGAGAAATAAGGCTTTCTAACTTTATGCTTTGGCAGCTCGCCTATACTGAAATATATGTTACAAAGACTCTTTGGCCGAATTTCAGAAAAAGGCACCTTATAAAAGCTATTCTAAATTATCAGAGACGAGAAAGGAGATTTGGTCTCACTGGAGACCAAGTAAAAAAAAGGGAAGTCCTTTGAAGAAAATCTCTATACTCGGCTCAACTGGCTCTATAGGAAGACAAACATTAGATGTTATTTCCGGGCACCCCGAGAAATTCAGCGTTGTCGGGCTTGCCGCCGGAAAGAATATAGAGCTTCTCAAAGAACAAATCTTAAAGTTTAGACCTCAGGAGGTTTCGGTCCAAGATGAGGAAACTGCGTCCGATCTGGTTTCATTAATTAAACCCAGTGATACTCAAATATTTCATGGTCGGCAAGGGGTAGAGCAGATAGCCGTATTGAGTGAGGCTGATCTTGTGGTCTCCGCCATGGTTGGGGCTTCGGGATTAAGACCCACATTAGCCGCTGTGAGAGCCGGGAAGGACATTGCTCTCGCAAACAAAGAGTCTCTTGTAATAGCAGGAGAATTTCTAACCAGAGAAGTTCAAAAAAATGGCGGCAAATTGCTACCAATTGACAGTGAACATAGTGCCTTATTTCAAGCCCTTCAGTGCGGCGAGAGAAAACATGTCAAACGCCTAATCCTTACAGCTTCAGGGGGTCCTTTCCTTAATACTCCGCCGGAGCAACTAGAGGATGTCAGTGTGGAGGAAGCACTAAATCACCCTACTTGGAAAATGGGAAAGAAAATCACTATAGATTCAGCTACTCTTATGAATAAAGGGTTTGAAGTAATCGAAGCTAAATGGCTTTTCGGGTTTGATCCTGAGAAAATATCTGTTTGGATACATCCGCAGAGCATAATTCACTCCATGGTAGAATATATTGACGGCTCGGTTATATCTCAGATGGGGAAACCGGATATGAGAATACCGATTGCTTTTGCGATTTCATATCCGGAGAGAATATCTATGACCTACACCCCTGTCATCCCCGAGAGTTTCGGAGAACTTAGTTTTCAGGATGTTGACTATAGTCAGTTCCCTTCACTCTCGCTTGCATTTGACGCTTTAAGAGAGGGTGGTACCATGCCCTCTGTTATGAATGGAGCAAATGAGGTGGCAGTTTCAGCATTTTTATCGGGACAGATAAAATTTACGGGTATAATTAACACAGTAAATAAAGTAATGGGTCTTCATAAAACGCAACCCGCAGACACGCTGGATGCAGTACTAGAAAGTGACCTCTGGGCAAGAAATACCACACAGTCTTTAATCAGAAATTAGGAGAATAAAAATTATGACAGCAATAATTGCTTTTATATTTGTTATTGGAGTTTTAGTATTTATACATGAGTTAGGACACTTTCTCGTCGCAAAATGGAGTGGCGTAAGGGTGGAGAAATTTTCTCTAGGATTCGGCAAAAAGTTGTTTGGATTCACTAGAGGAGAAACCGAGTATCTTGTATGCCTTCTTCCGCTGGGAGGCTACGTTAAGATGTACGGCGAAGGTGTTGAGGGCAATTTTATTGTAGATAGTGTTGATCCGGGCTCAAATGCCGAAAGAGCCGGGTTCAAATCAGGGGACAGAATTATAAGCATAGACGGCTTAGAGCTAAAATCCTTTGATAGATGGAAGCAGCTTGAAGCCACGCTCGAGAGTGAACCGCTTAGAGAATTTAAATTTGTGATCGAAAGAGACGGCAAAAATATTGAGATTACATCCAAGGCTCAGGACCTGGAAGGATCGGACAACTATTCCGAAAAAGAGTACCCAAGAGGGTTCTCAAATCAGCCGATAATTAACAGGCTCTTGATTGTAGTCGCCGGCCCCTTTATGAATTTCTTACTACCTTTTGTAATACTTCCCATAGTGTTCATGATAGGTATATCGGTTCCGGCATATCTTGAGCGTAGCCCTATAATAGGGCAGATAGCAAGTGGATCTCCTGCAGCTGAGGCCGGATTTTTAGTAGGAGATAAAATATTAGAAATAGAGGGTAGCGAGGTCTCAAACTGGAGAGATGTAAACATACAGCTTCAGACAAATCCCGATGTGCTCCTTGATGTTACGGTAGACAGAGGGGGCGAGACAATCGCAATACCTATAAAGGCTTCTGCATCGCCTGAAGGGCTTGTGGATTTAGGGCTCGGAGAGCCGGTCCTGGCAAAAGTAGGCAGTGTAATGGACGGCACACCTGCTGACAAGACCGAGCTTGAGAAAGGGGACAAAATTCTCGAAATAAATGGACAGCCAATTGCAGATTGGAATGAAATGGCCTCGGTTATTCAAAAAAATGCAGACAAACAATTAACTATGCTCATCGAAAGAGGGGAAACCATATTTGATGTTCAAATCACCCCTGAGCCTTTGGGTGAAAATGGGGCAGGCGCAATTGGAATTCAGGTTTATACCGATGAAATTATAAAAAAATACGGGTTTTTCGAATCTATATATAATGGAGTAAAAGAAGCTGCAAATATGATAATAGAGGTTGTGGTCCTTCTTTTTGGATTTTTATATAAACTTGTGACGGGGAAAATTGCTCTTGGGACCGCCGGGAAAAGTCTTGCAGGACCAATTCTCATAGCCAAAGTTTCAGGCGCAGCGGCAGAGACCGGTTTTGCTCAGCTTCTGCAGTTTACATGTTTTATAAGTATTAACCTTGCTGTTATTAACCTGTTCCCGATACCGATGCTTGACGGCGGGCACGTAATGTATCTTACAATTGAAGCAATCAAGAGAAAACCTCTTAGCGAAAGATCACTTGAAATAAGCCAACGTATAGGACTCACTCTACTAATCTTCATAATGTTCTTTGCAATCTACAATGACATATCAAGGGTAAAGGGAGATATCCTTAGCTCCCTTAGTAAAGTAGTTGATGTCTTCAAACAATAGCCTTTCTTTATAGCTGGCGGAAGCTAAGCTATAAACCAGATTAGACGTCAAAGCAGCTCTCATCTTATATACGAACTCATATAGTTTCTTTATGAAAAAGTTTATGGACCAATGCTACTACAAGGCAGACACCATATCGAATACGGCTACAGGAAATACAATCCAAAATCAGGTACAAGTAACAGACTATAGAAATGACTAAAGAAAGCGACAAAGAATTGATACTCGAAGTAAACAATAGATTCTATAAGGCCCTTGGGACACGGGACCTTGAGCTAATGGGAACAGTATTCGTGCATGACGAGAGAGCGGGCTGCATGCATCCCGGGTGGGTAATGCTCGAAGGATGGGAGGCAATAAGGCAGAGCTGGGAGAACGTATTTGATCCCGAAGACCAGCTTGATATAAAGCTCCACAATATAACTGTAGATATACAAGGAGACGCTGCCTGGGTTACCTGCATACAGGAACTTGCCTATATAAAAAGAGACCCGGCCATGATGAATGTTTCCGTATCGACTAATATATTTGAAAAAAACGAATCAGAATGGCTTATGGTAATTCACCAGGCATCACCAATACCAATCGTTGCCCGGGAAGAGGATGGAGATAACAACCTACAGTAACTAAAAGTTATCCTTGTGAGAACTCAAGAAGATATTGGTTTTTAAACGAAATTTTTTGAAGGTGCAAACACCACTCACCTTAAGGATTGATATTGTGATTGACGTGAAGTCCGCATTCTCTATCCGAATCGTTTTCCCACCACCACCGGCCTGCCCTGGGATCTTCGCCGTCTTTTACCGCACGTGTGCAAGGAGCACATCCAATACTCGGATAGCCCATATCGTGTAATTTGTTATAAGGAACCTTATGCTCTTTTATATATTCCCAGATTTCCTTCGACGTCCAATCTACTAGAGGATTTATTTTGAGGATTCCTCCATGAAGCTCATCAATTTCAAATTTCCTTGACCCTGCTCTGTTTTCAGTCTGATCCCGCCTTATAGAAGTTATCCAGCCGTCCAGGGTTGGTAAATAGTTTTTTAAAGGTCTCACTTTTCTAATATCGCAGCAGAGAAACCTATTGTCTTTACCTTTGTAAAATAAATTAGGCCCATGGGTATGAACCATCTCTTCGACCTCATTTTTATCAGGAAAGATTATCTCAATCTTAGCTTCATATTTGCCTCTTATAGCATCCATAACTTCATATGTTTCTTCGTTAAGCCTTCCAGTATCCAAAGTAAACACCCTGGCATCCTTATTAATCTTCATGAACATGTCTATCAAAACTACACCCTGTGCTTGAAAACTGGATGCCAGAGCAACTCTAGGATGCAAGAAAGTTGCCCACTCAAGCACTTCTTGAGCACTGCTATTCTCAAATTTAAGGTTCAGCTCTTCCACTTGCTTGGCATTAAACCTCTTCTTCAGAACATCCGATGAATTCTGAGTACTTGAGTTTGAAATACTAATTGTTAAAAACCTCCGTTATAAACCAAAGTTCATAGTAATAAACTCTCCAACATTATAGGTGTAGTATAAGAACGTCAACCCATAACCCATGGCTATTGCTACAAACGGTATCACTATCCAGAAAAATGCGATTCGTATAACATGTCTATTACGCGCAGTCGCACCAAAACCCTGTTGTGCACACGAAAAGCCTATTATACCTGATGTAATGATCTCTGCTATCGATACCGGTATTCCGGAAAAAGAGGCGATAAGAATCAGAGCGGCCCCTGTAAACTCTACGGAGACAGCCCTCAAAATACATATCTCGGTTATCTCTTTCCCGACGGTCTCATGCACCCTCCCCCCGAACAGTATAGCTCCTACACCCATTGCCACTCCCGCTATCACAGC
>Ga0209013_10002412_pt1 | contig 16956 bp, 16 predicted proteins | sample Cruoilmetagenom2_FD_187291 | JGI IMG/M metagenome (GOLD analysis project Ga0209013, IMG submission 187291) | Oil polluted marine microbial communities from Coal Oil Point, Santa Barbara, California, USA - Sample 2 (SPAdes) (version 2) | ecosystem: Environmental > Aquatic > Marine > Oil seeps ...
ACTTCCTATAGCACCTGAAGCTTCAGCTCTATCAATGTTGTCTAGTTGTTCAGCTAAACGATCACGAGGCGCATCTGAACCGCCTTCCAATTGTCTGATCTTATCTAAGATATCACCGGGACTAGCACCTAATCTGTTACCTTCACTAATAGCCCTCTGAATACTCTCAGCCCTATTAGATTGGACAAGGTTATCTACGTTAATAGTTCCCACCTGTCCACCTCTAACTGCAAAGCCATTAGCTAACCTAGCTGCTCTCTCAGGATTAGTAGTACTAACCGTACCTTCATCGAACTGAAAGGAAGCTCCAGTCTGTCCGGGTATCCTAGAAGAAGTAGCTGTTAAGGGAAGCTCACGTATACCAGTAGTATCAGTAGGATCAGTAGTCCTTAACTGCTCTAAGGAGTTAGTATTACGTATAGTGTTAGGGTCATTAAGAATGCCTAGTTCACCAGAGGCTGTAGGAGGAGTCTCTTCAGGTAATCCTTCTAACTCTTGTGTAAGCCTACCTAGATCAGGGCTAGCAGGTATATTAGTTGCTATATCTGCTTCTGCTTGTTGTACTGCTTGTTGGGCAGAGCTACCGGGTCTATCTTCTGGGAGGAAACCTAATAGACCACCTCCACTGTTCCGTCTACTTCTTTGACTTAATTCTCTACCTGCCTGACCTAAAGATCTCAAATCTCTACTAGCAGCTCCAGCTAGGTCTTCAGCACCTACTCTAAACTTGTCAGCTAAGATTCCTACAGTCTCACTAAGAGGTCTACCGGTCTTAACGTTAGTATTAGTTCTATCAAAGGAGGTCTGACGAACGCCTAGTTCCCTGTTAAGATCTTCACCTAGTTTCCTGTTACGTTCTTGAAAGGTAGTATCATTAACCACCTGTCCAGCTACTCGGGCTGTAGGGGCATTACTTTCAGTAGTAGTAAGGGTACCTTGACCGCTTGGATCTGCACCAGCAGCTTGACCACCTTGACCACCTTGTATTTTCTGTCCTCTCTTTATTTCTCTCTTCTTCTCTGCCATCTTATTCTCTCTGTTGTTAAAGTGGACATATTGCTACGTCTAAGTCATCTAGGTTATCATTCTTTCTATTATTAACTGAGTAATCATAATAACAGTTTATTCTCTTATTTAGCTCTTCTATAGTCTGTCCTCTATAGAGATCAGGTATTCCAAAAGGAACCTGAGATACATTAGAACTATAAGTATGTAGTTCTCTTATGTTACCGGGTAGTATGATTAGTCCAGTATTTATATCTATGTATACAAACCTAAGCCATCCAGCCCATATTAAAGTACCATCTCGACCAACTGCACACTGTTGATGACATGCATTGTGTATCCTGCTATGAGGAGAGCTAGCTGTACCGCTTAACAAAGTGGTTGGATTACTGAATAGATAGATCTTACCATCTGAATCTTTTATATCTATTATCCTAGTCTCTACAGCTGGGTTACCTTCCCAGAATGCTATCCTAAAGCCGGGACTAGGGTAAGGACTCCCTCTACTTTGTAACTCTGTTAATACTACATTGAATCTTATATCAGCAAACCTTGGGTAGTTTAAATCAGAATCATAAGTAGGATCTATTGGTATAGTCTGTCCAGCCATTATAATCCTATTAGGAGTACCAGCACCAGAGTTATCATCCTCCTTAGCTAAGGTCTCCATAGTCTCTACTCCTTCACTATCTACTTGATAATCTGCCCCATGATAGGTGACCTCATTAGCTAAAGGTACAACGAACTGAGCACCTGTAGCTCTATAGTCTACTACTGCACCTGTTGTAATACTATCTAGTCCAGTGACCTTCCCATTGCCATCAACAGCAAAGAATAGCTCTTGTACTTTATCTTCTTCATTAATCCAGTAAGCAGTAGAGCCACCAGTTTGACCAAAACCTATCCAGTCTGAGTTATGAGTTAGCTCTGTTGATACATGTTCATATGTTTTGGTTACTGTAGCACATGAAGTAGCATCACTGTTAAAGTGAAAACCACACCATACTGTGGGCATAGTTCTGTCAGTTTCTGATAAGTCTATTGTATCTAATAGAGTCCAACTAGTACCTCCATCCCATCTATATAGGTGGAAGTTATCTACCCAGTTTACATACTTAACCATAACTATAAGGTCTCCCTTATTTAAACCTGCACCTAGTACAAGTCTACCAGTAGTTCCATTAGGCAGAGTAGGAGGTGTTATGTCATCTATATCACAAAGAACTAATCCATTCTCATATATCTTAGTCCCTGCACGAATAGGTTGTCTGAATTGAACTGTTCTAGTCTCTGCGGGATCTCCATCAGTAAAGGTAAGATCATAATCTACATCTATCCTTTCATCAGGTAAAGCATAGCCTTGAGGTCCAAACAGGAATGTCTGATAATCAAGAGTAGTTGCTGAGAAGTCTGAATACCAAGCTTGATTATGATTATATCTAGTATAAGGACCAACCCATGAGATTAATCTATTATCGTTTCTCCAATCTACGTTACCTGCTTCTAAGTCAGTCTTAGGATCTGGATCGTTAATAGTAGGAACATCACTCATCTCTTTATTCTTACTAACTAGTCTTCCTTGTCCATTGCTAGATATATCAGATCCCATAAAGTCTTCATCTATATCAGATATATCTATCTCAGTTAAGAATAAAGATAAGACTCTAAGCTCTCCTTTAGCACCTACTGGTATCAACGTAGTTATAAACTGGTCATTCCTTAACCTTTGAAGTTGTATAATAGAGCCATCATCTAATAGTCTACTTATCTTAAAGTACTTCTGACGATTCCAAGCTAGGGTCTGGTTAAGGAAAGCTCTAGCCTCCCCTAGCATCTCCCTAGCTCTCCTATCATCATCCCCTTTAACTAAGATAACTGGTCTCACGAACTTACTCATTATGGACTATAGCTCTCACTAAGTGTGTTACTAAGATTGAGTCCATGAGATACACTAGAGCTGTTCGATAGACCTGCTAAGCTTGAACTAGCCAAACTTGCACTTACATCTGCAGTAGCCTTTAATGCTTCCAGACCTTGTCTTGAACTAGCTTCTATGTTAGCTAAGTTGATCTTAGCATTCTCTAGAGCTATCTGAGCTTTCACTTGTGCGTGTGCTATCCTCTGATTGATTGTTGCTGTCTCTGCTTGTATTCTAGAACTCTCTGCACCTACCTGAGAGCTGTAAGCTGATGTAGCTCCTTGGTATCCTAAGGTTTGTGCCTGAAAGGCTGAGACCTCTGCCTGTACATTCTTAGAGTAAGTATCTAACTTTAGAGATTGTTGTGTAACTCTTAGCTTCTCAGTCTCAATGGCTACATCTGTAACCACTCTGTCTGCATCAATACCTTTAGCATAAGCATCTACTCTAGCTGCAAAGGCACGAACTTCGGAAGTGTAAGCATCCATCTTAGTTGCCTCAGCTCCGACAGCTGTACTGTAACCTTGATACTCTGAGTTCTTAGCTTGTATCTGAGCATTAAAAGCATCTACTTCACTCTTAAAGACTGATATCTTTAGGTTCTCTGCAGACAGTCTAGTATTAACAGCTTCTAACTGACTCTTATAGAGATCTACTTCTGTCTGTAAACCTTGCAGTTCAGCAGTGTATATTTGAAGTAACTGTTGATTAAGCTCACCTACCAATCTCTGACCTTCTAACTCACCTTTGTATACTTCTAGCTTAGTAAGCTCTGCTTTCAACTGAGTCTCAAAGGCTAGGACGAAGGCACGGTAGGTATCTAGTTCAGCATTATACTTAGCCAACTCAGCGTTGTATATATCGAAGAAGATCTGTTGACTGAACTTCTCAGCTTCCAGAGCCCTATCTTGTACTTTATCATAATGACCTATCAATATCTGTTCTAAGCTGATGATACTAGTTATGGTCTGTTGCATATTAGACTGTTCTAGTTCAGCTTGCTTAATAGCTATATCTCTACTTAGGGTATTAGCTTGATTCTGATTGTTCTGTATAAGAGAGTCAAGAGCAGCTTGTGTACTACCAGTAGGTCTACTGAAACCAGTCTGAGCTTCTTTATTAAGTAAGTCTTGTTTAGCCTGAGTAGATGTTATATCTTCCCTTTGTCTACTTCGATCCCATATCTGATTCTCTATAGAGACCTCTAGACCTGTACCACCTTGTATCCTTTCTAGTAATGCAGAAGTAACTGCCGTTAACATAGCATCTGAGTATGGATCTTCTGACCAAGTAAAGGTGGAAGAAGGTATCACAATAGACTGAGTAGGTACTTGTTCATCGAAGACAGGCAAGTTGATAATAGGTACATCTGGTATCTGTAAGTCTTCTAGAGTAGGAACAGTTGGCAATACTTGTACTGGAGCATCTGGATAGACTTGATCTGTATCTATATCAGGGCTATCAGGGACTACCGCTGTACTAGGAGATGGAGTAGCTGGAAACAGTAAGTTAGGAGCTTCTTCATCGAAAGTAGGTACTACTCCGAAGTCTACCTGAGGTATTTGATTGAAGTTTATATCAGGTGGAAAGTTAGGTAAGTTAAGAGATAGAGCAGGTTGAACAGGTGCAGTTGGGAACTGTGGCTGAACAGGTGTATCATCTACTTCATCTAAAGATACACTAATAGGCTCACCTGTATAAAAGGCGAATCCTGCTAATGTATTCAAGTTGTTATTGGCTTGTCTTAAGGCTCTATCTGCCCTCTTAGAAGCAGCGGCGTTACCGTCTACTACGTTCTGAGCAGCATTATTACCATAGACTTCGCCTACGTATATTCCCACCATTATCTCCTCTTCCTCCCGAATACGACAGGTACCCATTCAATACTTGTAATATCAAGTGCGGTAGCCTTATCATCTATTAATTCAAACTGCCAGAGGTTTCCTCTTAGCCCTTTACCTAGTTTAACTGTCTGCATCTCTTGTACTGTTGAAGGTGTTACCAGCTTATACTTAACATTGATACGTTCATCAGTAGTAACTCCTATAACCATCTCACCTACCAAGTTCATACCTATATACATATCAGGCACTTGTTTAAGATTAGAACTACCAAAGGAGAGAGAAGCTGTCTTTAATCTACTTTGTATGAAGGATGTATCATCTAGCGTTCCACCCATCTTAAATAAGCCAGTGCTATTAGCAAAGAAGGTAGTGCCACCGAGAGTCGCCATACTATTAAAGTTGTGATTGTCATAATTCCATATAGCAAATGTCTCAGGGTTAAGTACCCATCCAGAGTAGGTATCTCCACCCTCTCCAGACACCATCATAGTTATATTCTCTAAGACACTATCAAAGAGAACTTGACCTACAGAGTTAGAATCATCTAATGTGAAGTCTTCTAGTACTAAACTATTAATTAATACTACATTACCTTGAGATAAGCTGACTGTTAAGTCTTCTAGTATACCAGACAATGCTTCTAGCATATCTAAGGTTACATGATTAACACTTACATCTTCTAGTAGTACCTGACTAAAACCATGATAAACTGCATCAGCTAATGTGATATTAAGTGCTAACACACTCATAGCAGCTATTTGATTAGATACAGAGTCTCCAGAGTTAAAGATATCAGCTAAGCCTTCTAGCAGTATACCAGTTACTACTTGAGCATGATTAACAGTTATATCTTCAGTTATCAGTAAAGTAAGAGAGTACTTAAGAACATCGTCTAGGTTGAACTCTGATGTAACTATGTTGTTTACAGTAGCATTACTAGAAAGGGTATCTGACATTGAGATAGCTTCTGTTAATCCGAAGATTACATCAGTCAACCATGTACCAGATACCGTTAAGTCTTCTAGTAGCTGGATAGTCCTAGACATAGTTAATACATCATCTAGGCTTAAATCATCAGCTATAGTCTCAGGGATAGCCGGAACACCGCCAGCAGCATTAATAGCAAAGGAGTTTATTGAACCACCATTAATCATGGATATCTCCTTTAGTTACTATTAAACGTCAGCTATAGTCAACTGGTAAGTTACATTTAGAACGTCAGCACTAACCAATGCACGTACAGCGCTAAACTTAGCAGCAGCACACAGAGAACCAGTAGTCCCTGCCTTAGTTGAATTAGACATCATATGAGCTCCGTAGATACTAACAGTCGTATTCATAGTGAAAGCAGCTGGGCTACTTGAATTAGTAATTACAGTTGAAGTCGTACCGTTTGGCGTGTAAGCTGGTCTAGTACCTTCATCATATTCAGCACTAGCTTCATCAGCTACTCCAACTCCGGGGAACAATGCAGCAGTATCACCTGCTACCGGTGTGTAGTTGTTCTTAAAGATAGCTACGAACCAAGAGGCTTCTTGAGCTACTGCACCTATACTTGTGTTCAATATATAGATCAAACCTTCATCAACTACTATATTCTTGTCGATCTGAAGGTCTTTACCGTTGACTGTATGATGGAATTCTCCACCAATCATGATCTTACTCTTAGGTAGGTATAAACCTTCACCTTGTATAAGCTCTGCTTTGCTTGAGTTAATCTCTTTTAGTAATGCTTTCATTTGTTATCCTTATGTTATTGTTATGCCATTCCTAACGATAGTGGAAGTCACTAAGTCGCCAATAGCTGTATTATTAGAACCTTCTTTCTCTCGTAGGAGGCTTACATATCTATTGATTCCATCCTCTTGAATGAAACCTGAAGCAGCGTCCCATGCCTTAGGCATACTAACATTCTGCTCACTTATATTAAGTATGACTCCATCATTAAAGAGAACAAACATCCCTCTATCTGTAGTCACTAACCACTTATAGCCTAGCGGTGTATTCTCTATAAAGATGTAAGCACCACTAAACTTAACATCAGATCCTCGGACAACTTGAGCTAACTCTTTCTCAGTCAGTCTCGCATTACTAGGATCTTTACCTGACACATAGTATATCTTATCTGAAGATACCCATAGCCCGTCAGGTGTTGGACATAGAGCAGTTACCTCGCCATCAAAGTACCAGTAACTCTCTTTAAGGTTAAATAGGTCATATTGATAAGGTTCACTCCACCATACTATATTATCTTGAGCCACATACATTCTACCATGAGCCCATTTAACTATAGAACCACGAGGGGCATCATATAGATTAAAGGTAGAGAGAGGACGGTCTCCAAACATACTAGAGACTGTAGTACTTGTAGTACCGTTAGCGATCTCTCCTACTCTATAAAAGTCATTACCATTAGTTTGAGTGATATAGATGTTAATTGTAGTTACTTCTGAATTAGTACTAGCTTGTATGTCTTCTACTAGGATACCAGAGTTATCTACTACCTCTATCACAGTAGCTATATTAGAACCACTCTCTCTTCCATCAAGAGTACTATAGGTATAAGTTACTTGATAGAACCCTTTAGATAAGGTTCCTATTGTCTGTGTTAGAGATAACTGTAGGTTAGGTGGAGTAATACCCCAATTAGTAGCAGAGCCATCTTTGATCTTTCCACTTCTAAACCTACTAGTATAGTAATAGTCACCGTCTATAAAGTCAAAGGTAACTGGTGAATCTCCTATTGAACTAACTAACAGTGTACTTGAAGAGTCAGCTTTAATCTCTACTAGGTCTCCATCTTTAACAGCAAACATATGAATGCCATCAGACCAAAGACTATGGTAGACTGCTGTATCTTCTAAAGTGAAACCTTGTCGTTTGGTTAGATTGTTACTCTTGTCAATGTCTAGGTTAACTAACTCTTTAAGGTAGCCATCCAAACTCTTGTCAGCTGGCAGTACATTGTTGATACCCTTAAAGGTCTCCATAACCTCAGATTGTCCTATATTAGGCATATCGTCTTCCTATCTTAAAAGTAGGGGTCCCAAGGGAGGCTTCCATATTTGTTAGTCTTCTTGGTTGTTCCATTTTGAACCAGACCACCATAACGTATCTTACGATTAGTTGTCTTCCTCTTACGATTATCTGAATAGGCAGATGTTGCAGGAAACTCTTGATTAAATAGTGCCAAGAAGTTAGTTGATTTCTGTGGATCATTAGTATTAGCCTCATCTTTCATATACGCTAGAAATAAAGCGTAGTTTAACATAGGAATCTGGAACTCTTCACGTAACTCAGGGCTTGCTGTATTAGTGGCCCAATTTAGATCTGTAAGTGGGAGTCTATAATACATTAGATCTAAAGTGTCTGTTTGGATAGGTATCGGGTATAACCTTATTGTACCTGTATCATAATTGGGGATATAGTGAGTAGGGTCTCCTTCGGCTGTGTCCCATTGAGGTAAATCCCATATATCTTCTATATCTAGTTTACTTAGAGGTAGTTTAGTTAAAGGCGACTTAACACCTAATAGCTGAAGGATAGAAGTATCTAGTGTATAGGTATGGGTAGCAGCTACAACTGGTATAGTAATAACTATGTCCTTTACTGGAAGTATCCTACGATATACCTGACGAATAGCCTCATTGATATTCTGAGTTAATTCTTCATTAGACCACCTTAGCAAGGTAGCTTCGTTATCATCCTTGGAGATACCAGACCAGTCTATCCCTAGACCTCCAGTGTCATCTAGGATACTAACCCTAAGGTATTCAATTAACTCTAATAGATTCATTAGTCTTCAGCCTCTTCTTCTGCTTTAATCTCTTCCCAAGCTTTCATGATTAAATCCTTCTTAACTGTCTTCTTGACTAAGGATATAACTCTACGATAGATAGGGAAACCATTGCGATCTACATTACCGTTAGGACTATCATAGATCGTTCTTAATTGTCTCTTGAGGAACTTATAGAACCTAGCTTCCTCAGCTTTAACTTCAGCAACCTTATCAGCTACTGCTTCATCAATAGTCTTAGATTCTGCCATATCCTCTGAGATAGCTCCACCAGCATATGATGCTGCCCAGAACATTTCAGATAGAGATATGAACTCTTGACCAATGATGGTAATATGTCCGTTATCAAGAGCCACTCGTATATCCGCAACTCCATTAGGAGCCTTGAACTTCTTCTTGTTTTGCATGTTATTTACCTTAAAAGTCGGGGAGACCGATTAAGATCCCCCCTATTATATTAGCCTTCAGAGAACTGAGCTCGTCCGTCTACCATATACTCTACCACGAGTTCCGCAGTACCAGCAGCATCCGCATCAGCGACTGTTACAGATACAGTGATCTCATCAGCAGCTGTGTACTGATAGCCAGTTGGCACTAGAGCCGTTAAGCCCAAAGCAGCACCATCCACACCATTCACATATCGTGCAGGCGTAGTAGCATCTCCAACGTCTAAGTCAACTGTTGCAGTTGTAACAGTTGATACGTTAATCCATCCACCGGTTACGATAGCTCCCTCAGGGACGTCGATAGCTGGATAGACTCCGATTACACCGATATCCTCGCTTGCGGCAGTACCCATAGTAAACTCAACCTTAGAGCTTATAGAGTGCTGACGATTACTTGCTTTAGTTATTGCCATGTTTATTATCCTATTCTATTATTACTTGGTTATTGCATCTAGTTGTTCTTGTCTAGACATTCTACGTTTCTTACCTTTCTTGGCAGGTTTGGATTTGCCCTGAAGAGCTTTAACGGCACCGCCGACAAGCCCTCCAAAGACACCACCTAGCCTGTTAACACTCTTCTTCCTAGAAGCTGCGTTATTTGGCATAGGTTACTCCTTAACTGTCTGTTCCGCCGATTGCATAGTTAACTACTAAGCAACCAAAGTCCTCTACACTCTTATCATAGATAGAGTAGAACTTAGGCTTCAAGAAACCAAACATCTTATCAACGTTAATACCGGGAGAGCTATCATACTGGAACATCTTCTCAGACCACTCAGGAGAACCTAAGTCAGCCATACCAAGAGCCTGTGATCCACAGACCAAAAGGTGAGAACCGTCAGCAGTGTTATTAGAACCCCACTTGTCAGCACCAGATGTAGCACCTAATGTATTATAGACTAGACGATGTTCGTGGAATACCAGACCATCAACAGTTACAATACCACCAGAGAACCAAGGGTTATTCTTGACGTCACGAGGAGCGCCTTGAGTAACAGCACGTTGGTAGTCAGCGTCTTTCTTCAACTGAGCCAAACCTTCTGGACGAATGAATACGATGTAGTACTCTTTACCACCAGAGTTCAGACTTTTGATGTAATGAGTCTTAGCATATACATTGATATCAACCATAGCGGCGTATGTCAAAGTGTCAGCAATTAAGACTGTAGCAGTATTACCAGCAACCAACCCACCAGCAGCAGTCCAGTTACGATAACGATTAGTTGTAGGAGCAGCAACGTCAGCAGCAAATGCTAAGGTTGAGAAAGCTCCAGAGGTACGAGTAGATGCATCATTGTTTTGTGAATATGCAATACCTGACAAAGTCAAGAAAGCTAGTTGGTCCATACGGTTAGCCAACCAGTAAGCTAGACGATCACGAGCATGTTCACGGAATTTGATAACAGTCTTCTGTTCAGCAAGTTTACCTTTCTGACGAACACCATGAGAGATCAAGTCGATTGTGATGATGTCGTTGTAAGACTTCATTTCTTCTTCAGCGCCTTCTCTCTCGTTATCCCCTACTACACCATCTTCGACTAAGTCAGCCAAAAGGTGCATGATAACTTGTTCACCACGTTCAGTCTTAGTCAATTCAGTGATCCTCTGGATTACAGAAGATTGAGAAGTGCCTACGAATTTACTGATGAAAGCCATATCACGAGCTTCTTTCCATACATCCCTTGACCATACCAGTTTCTGTTCGGTAGTCAGGGCAGCAAAGTTAGTTAATGCCATTGTTATTATCCTATTTAAGTAATTAAGTAAATGTAGGCATAGCGGAGCCCTGTACCGACTTTCTATCGTGAAAGCATACGAGTTATAGCAGGCGACCGGGAATCCCCAGTCCTTACCTAGTATTGGGGTACAGTAGAGAGTCGAACTCTTGTCTCCGGGATCACAACCCAGCGCTTTAACCAGTTAAGCTATCTGTACATTAAATTGGTCAGTCTAGTAGGAATCGAACCTACGGCCTCACCGTCCCAAACGGCGCGCTCTACCAAGCTGAGCTACAGACTGAGATATTGACCAGAAGGATTTGATACCTCCATTTCCCCTTGAGTGGTTAGAAGAGCTTACTTAGCTGATGGTCAATAAAAGGAGGAGGACTTACGGTATGACTGGTAGGTCTATTTATGTTTACCCTTAGTCATTGACCGGCCTCCAAACTAGAACGTCCTTACCGGGCATTGCCTCGACCTTAACTTAAGGTGACGGAGTATCATCGTTAGATGTCTATTGTACTCTACTTAGTCTCCTCTGAGGATCTTACGTTCTCTCATGGATAACCTATTATAATCTCTTTCTGATAACTTAGATACTATGACTTCATCTAGATCCGCACTCTTCATCTTAGATGATCTTGTTTTAGGCGGTTGCCTATTAGAAGTATCGGCTTTCTTCTTTCTACTCTCTTTAGCCCTAGAGTTTCCTAGTGCTGCCTTTTCTTTCTTAGCAGGTTTATTAGGAACTACAGTCTTAACAGCTAGCTTGAGAGCATCTCTCTTTGACTTACCTTGGGCTACGTATCCGGCTAACAAGGTGTTAACCATCTCTACTTTGCCTTCGTCATGTTCTTCTGAGTTTGAGTCTAAGAAGGGATATAATCCTTCATATGATTCTACTAAGTCATTGAACTTACTGGTCTCTACGGTTTCAGTACTATGAGTATTAGCTTTAGTAGTGACATCAGTTGTAATCTTAGCGATCATAGCTTCCATATCTTCCTGACGGCTACGATTAATTAAGTTACGGACTTGAGCAGCCTTTCCAGACTCTCCTTCCAACAACAGTTCACCATACTTCACTTCAGCTGCATCATAGTCAAAGGGGTCTACTTCAGGTTCTACTGTTTCCTGTTGAGCTGGTCCTTTGTCTATCATCTTCTCTAACTGATCTTCCAGCCATTGAGTCCTTTCTCTTTCCTGATCTCTTTGAGCAAGTACTTGATCTAATCTAGACTTTGGGATACGAGGCTCATCTTTCTCTTCAGCCTCAGAGTCATCCTCATCATCTTCATCAGACTCTTCGGTCTCTTCATCTCCCTCATCTTCCTCATCTTCGACTTCAGTATCAACATCTTCGTCTTCTTCATCTTCATCTTCAATGTCGTCACCTCGATCTAACTCGTCTTCTTCATTAGCAAGTTCTTCTTCGTTGTCGATTTCTTCTTGTTCTACATAATCATTACTTGGCATTTACGATGTACCTTACGTTAATTGCATAGCTATCGTGCTATGATACGGTTTCACATGTTATAATCCAAGGGTTAAGTGGGTCTAGTGGTGGGAACTGAGGTATGAAAGGTGGACTAACATACGGCTTATGATACCCATATAGACTGTGTAATTCTTGGTATAACTCTCTTGCTTCCTTGTCATTAAGTTTGATTACTTTTCCATCTATAGTAATCTCTACAGTTACTTTAATCATGATACTCTATTTAAAAACCATCCATACACGAATCGTTCATCCTTCCTTCTACGCTCAGCAAGCTCAACATAGAAAGCTCCTTGTAGACAGTTCAACATTCTAAATAGAACTATCTCATCCCTCCGTACTATATACTTATTGAAGGCTCTGAGACTGGCAGGACCAATACGGCCATCTACTACCAAGTCATCATATAATCTTCCATTCTTATTTAGTACATTAAGACTTCTTTGTAAGAAGATACCTGCTCTCCTCACTCCCATATTGACAGCAGTATCAGCTAACTCTTCAGCTACCTTCTCCGAGTGTCTGGCTATATCATCTAGTCTTAAAGAGTTCCAATACTGTTCAGCATAGATATGATAAGCTTGAGCTTGTGTTAACTCCCTCATAGGCCCCATATATCCATAGCGTCTAGCAGTACCAATAGTGATACCATAATTAGTCTCACCACCAGAGTCTTGCGGGTCATCTACCCATCCTCCTTCTCTTCTTAGTATTCCTAGTATAACCTTATCTTTAACCATAACTAGAACCTCCAAACCAACGAACAGCCTTCCAACATATCCAAGCTTTCCTCTTAGGCATACCTAGACTCAACATTGCTTCCTTAAAGTAGTAATCAGAAGCTTCTTTGGAAAGAATACGACTACTATATAAATAGTCATGTAAGACAGCAGCATCTCTAATTCTACCACCATCTTGATCTATATAGCTACGTAGGATCTTAGGGATACTAGCATAGTCTGTCTTAAAGCCTCTAGGGACTACAATGTAATCCCCGACACCATTAAGATACAGGAGAGGTTCCTTTAGTATTCTGTAGGGAGTCCCTCCCACACTCTCTACTACTAATTCACTTAAAAAGGGCATTAGATCTGGCCTAATTGTTGATTAAAGGGTGGCTCCTCAGATAACTCTTCTTGTTCAGCGGGAAGTGTATCTTCTTCCAATTCTTCCTCGTTATCTGCAACTTTAAGTAAGTTATCTATCATTGGAGCAATTGAAGGGTTTTGAGCAATCATTACAGCTACCTCAGCAGCCTTCTTAATTGCATCAGTCTCTTTAGCCTTAGCTTCTGAGTCTAATTTATCCACTTCCTTCTGCAGTGTTTCTAGTTGAAGTTCTATCTCTTGCTGTTGAAGTTGCTGTTGTTCCTCTGTAGGACCACCTTCTAACTTCTTAGCAATCTCGTTCTTACGTGCAAGAGTAGACATTCTAACCATTTCGTCATCAGGTATCTCGACACCAAACTTACGCATCTCAATAGCCTGAGCGAACTGGGCATTCTGAAAGGTTACTGCTGTAGGTACGTCAGTTATAACAACATCATACTTTCCTACAGTAATATCATTTATGAGGTTCCCTTCCTCGTCCTGCCCGTTAACAGTCACTCCTTCTTGTTCTTCTTGACCGTCATCTGTATTCCTTGTTATTAAGAAGGTACGCTCTTCAGTATAGAACTGTTGAAGTAACTTCAGAATACGTTCAGCCATCATATGTCTAGTTCTAAACAGATTGTCTATTGGTGTTGCCAGTTGTACGGCTGCCTGTTGAACTCTAGACTGGATAGCTGTCCCACTTACCTCTGGACCTCCTCCTCCTTGAAAGGTTTCAGATACCCCTGATATCAATCTAATTAGATCAACTCCAGAGGTTACTAAGTCTTTTAGACCAGTAGGTACTTGATTTGGTTCAATCTTCTCAGGACGTTCATGTCCCTGTTTAAACTCTATAACTAAACCTGTCTGAGATCCAACTTCTTCAAGATCCTCTACATCCATATTAGTTAAAGAGTTCTCTTCTACGATCCAACCTGAGTTAGCAGTACTATTGACTACGTGTAAGATCTGAGAGTATACCTTATTAAGCATCTCTTGAGTCTTAATTAGGTTATCTACTAGTCCTACTGTAACTCCTCTTCTAAAGTAAGGAAAGTAAGGTATAACTGTAAAGTGATCGTAAGGACTCCATTCATCATGAAGTATTACATCTCTAGTACTTACTGTCCATCTTACTCTCTTAATAAGCTTCTTGATGATCTCAGCTCCTTGAGCCTTAGCCATCTTCTTCTTCTCTGAATCCTTTAAGCCATCTGGTACTGCTAAGAGTTCACCGGTTGCTAGGTCAAAGAAGAACTCACGGTTCTGTAACTTCCAGTATTGTCTATTTATTACCCTAGAATGCTCTATACCTGCTCCATCTTTATAGAAGGCATGGTATACTGTTGCACCACCAAACTTATTACGTTCCTCACCTAAACTGTCAGCACCCCAATCAGCTTCATCCTCTGCAAAGTGAATAACCTTCCTCCACTTAGCCAGTCCGTAGGTCTCCTTAATATCATCTAAAGAGATCCATTCTGTAGTTATAACATCTGCCCAATCATCAGGATCATAACTCTTAGCATCTGGATCAGGTATAACATCCATAGGGTCTAAGCTTGTTATATTTATATCACCAAACATGTTATCTGAGAAGTCCATCTTTATATCAAAGTAACCACGTTGTTGAATAAGGCCATCTGCAAATACTTGACTCTCTAGCCAAGGTGTCTTATTTTGATCTACTACAAACATACTAAGTTTAGTTAATATATCTGATATATCTTGGTCATCTGACTCTCTAGGCTTATAGGCAATATCCATCCTACTTTGGGTCTGATATCCGAGGACAGTATTAACTGTAGAGAAGATGATATTCTCTTCAAGCCAAGGGCGACCTGCAGACTCCAAAGCTTGTTTGATATCTGCATCCCATTGACGACCTCCACCCATATAGAAATCTTCATTCAGTCTGGCTTGTCTTTGGTACTCTATATGTCCTCTGGTCATTCCGTTGTTATAACGATCCCACTGAACATTAGCCAGCTGGAAGTCTTTCTTTAGTCTAGTCATTATGCCATCATCCAGTTATTCTTAGTTGAGTTAACACGTACAGCCTTCTTCATGAACTCACTTTTAAAGGAGCGAGTATGAGGCATAGTGATCCCGATAGCCATATAGCGAAAAGCATCAGCTGCATCACTAGCCCAATCGTGAACTGGGGACTCTTTGTATTCTTGCTTTCTTTCATCGTATTCTCTATGGTAATTACGGAGTGCATCTAATCCTACAATACACTTCCTTTTATCAAAGATGACTTGAGGGAATATCATACGAGCTGCATTGATACCGTCTTCCCTACCTATCTTCTTAAGTATGTTTATACGAGAACCTTTGAATAGCTCTTCAGCAACCTCAATACGAGTCCTACCACTACCGAACTCGATATGACGTATATCATGAGGGAAGTTATGCGATCTATAGACATAGTTCTTCTTCTGAAGCTCTTTAGCATAGAACTCTAATCCTTTACCTGTATTCTCTAAGAAGTCAATTACATGTACTTGTTTACCCATAGTCTGAGTGAACCATATAGATGTCTTATCTCCTGCACCTATATCCCACCATGTTTCTACTGTATCACTAGGACTCCAAGGACAGTTAGTAATCCTACCTTCCTCCTGAGCTTGTTCTAGATAGGATAGGTAATAGAAACCTTGACTATTAGCTACCCAACTACAGAAGAACTCTTGTTGTATCATCTCTTCAGACATACCAGAGTCTCTTTCCTCTTGTATATCTTCTTCAGTCATAATCCTAGAGCCATCAAAGTTGGTTGAATCGTCTATCGTTACAAACTGAGAGAACCAATTAGGATTAGTGACAGCCATATTATACATATCGTAGAAGTGGTTCTTACCGTTAGGAGTACTATTGAAAGCTGCCCAACCACCATTCTCTCTTAAGATAGGTCTGATAATGTTCCATCCCTTTGGATTCTGGAATGCAAACTCAGAGAATACACATCCCACTGGGTTAGCTCCACGTACCTTATTAAACTTATCAGTTCCTATAATCTGTATTACTGAGCCGTTAGCCAGCTCTACTTTCATATCAGTACCATTCTTTCTATGTACTAACTTATCTGGTATATGATCCATGAACTTGAAACCTGATCCATCTATACCATCCCATATAACCCTCTTACCTTGAGCGAACTCGGGGAATAAGTAATAATAGACACCTACCCTCTCAAATGCCTTCTTGACTAGTAGGTTAAACAAAGCCTTATCTTTACCAGCACGTCTATGATATACTACGATAGCTCTCTTGTATCCATTATCAATAGCCTTGAATAAATCCAGCTGATAAGGTCTAGGTCGAAATTGATATGGGAGTGTGATAATATCAGACATTAAATTATACCCTTAGTTGATAAGAAGCCAACTACCATTGTTATACCAATTACTACGGCCCAAATCACTTTAGCTGTATTCCTTAGACTGTTCAAACCGTTAGAGAGTTCAACCTTGGTAGCATACTTCTCACTAGTTTCCTCTCTAATCTCATACTTCTTATCTGAGATACTAGACATAGCTGCTGCATGATTAGAGGCTACTGTTGCACTAAGTGTGTTAAGTTCTTTCTCTAAGTAACTGAAACCTGATATAATCTTATCAAGCTTAACCTC
>Ga0209013_10002413_pt1 | contig 16956 bp, 17 predicted proteins | sample Cruoilmetagenom2_FD_187291 | JGI IMG/M metagenome (GOLD analysis project Ga0209013, IMG submission 187291) | Oil polluted marine microbial communities from Coal Oil Point, Santa Barbara, California, USA - Sample 2 (SPAdes) (version 2) | ecosystem: Environmental > Aquatic > Marine > Oil seeps ...
GACATTCGTATTCTTGGAGCGTCACTGGCAGACGGTGACGCACCGCCTGTCCACGGGCACGGTGCAGAACATCGCCCTGCTTATCGACCTTTACGAGGAGTTTCCGAATAAGCAAGACGTGGCAACCTTAACGAACCTCGCGCAAGACAATCTTGGCCTGCGCGTGCGCTTTGCGCCCGGCGAAGAACTACCGCAAGCGCGCTCCAAGCCGTTCTTCGATCTTCTCGACAACACGCTCTCCGATGGACTGAAGCGCCGCATCAAGCGTCCGTTCTGGATCGACACGGTGGGCCGGTCCGACTACGTCGATATTCGCGTGAAGTTGGACGATGCGGTGATGCACGTGCTGGCGCGCCGCAGCCAGACCTATGCATCCAACTCGCACATCTTTCTCGTGTGGATGCTCGGCACGTCATTGGTGCTCCTGACCGTGGCGATCCTGTTCTTGCGCAATCAGATCAAGCCGATCCTGCGCCTGGCCCATGCCGCGGAGAGCTTCGGCAAGGGACGACCGATGCCGGAAGATTTCCGGCCGCGTGGCGCGCGCGAGGTCCGGCAAGCCGCGCACGCCTTCATCGAGATGCGCGACCGGATCGAGCGTCATGTCGAGCAGCGCACCGTCATGCTTGCCGGCGTCAGCCACGACCTGAGAACCATACTCACGCGCTTCAAGTTACAGCTCGCGATGTTCGAGGAGACGCCGGAGCTCGAGGCCATGCACGCCGACGTCGACGAGATGCAAGCCATGCTCGAGGACTATATGGCCTTTGCAAAAGGCGATTCCGGCGAAGCCATCGGCCATGTCGATATCGGCGAGGTCTTGGGCGAGGTGAAGGACCATGCCCATGGCGACAAGACCATCGACATCGCGATCGAGAACGCGCCGCTTGTGGTGCCCGTCCGCCGCCACGCCTTCAAGCGTTCCATTACGAATCTGGTCAACAACGCCGCGCGTTTCGCCGACCATGTCACTGTCAGCGCAGCGAAACATAACGGCACCCTCACCGTCGAGGTCGAGGACGACGGGCCGGGCATTCCCGAAGACGAGCGGGAGCACGTGTTCCGCCCCTTCTACCGTGTCGATCATGCGCGCAATCAGGATTCCGGATCGACCGGGCTTGGCCTTGCCATCGCCCGGGACATCGCCCGCATCCATGGCGGCGACATCGCCCTCAGCCAGTCCAGTCTCGGCGGGCTGAAAGCCGTGCTAAAAGTGCCTGTCTAAAGTCCTTTGGGAGACGTGCCGATGCAGAAGACCATTGTCGGACTGGCCGCGATTGCTGCCGTGGCGTTCGCAGGACCCGCGCTCGCGCAGTCGGAGACGGAGCGAATTCAGGAGACCGAGCAGCCGGGCTCGGAGCTCGAACTTAATCTCGACTCCGACGGCGCGGTCGAATTCGGCCGCAAGGGCACGCTCGATGCGCAAGACGGCGTATTCGGACCGCCGGAGAGCGACCCGCTCCAACTCGGCGGACCGTTGGGTGAGCGCGGCCTCCCTCTCGGTCCGAATGAGATCGACGCGGAACTTCCGGGCGAAGGTCCCGAGAGCCTCTCCGGCCCGGACGACGACGACCCGCTGCCCTACTAAGCGGATCAGACGGATGTTGCCGGCGAAGGCCCGGATGCCGGCGGCTGATCCTTGGGCTCAGAGCTCCGCTTCCAGCCGCGCGGCAGAAGCCCGCACAACATGCTGCAGGTCTTGTCCATCCTCTCCAGCATGCGCTCGCCATTGCCGAGCGCGCGGTCGAGCGTCGCCATGGTCTTGTCATGCGATGGCGAGGCGTCCTCCAGCCAAACCTTGAAGACCCGGCCATAGATCGCCGTGAGCCCAGCGACCCGCACCGCCCCAGGTGCGCCATCGAGCTTCGCGCCCGCGCCCGCCAGCATCCAGTACTGAGCGCCGAGCGTTGAGCACGCGAGCGCCGAGGCCTCACCCGGCCGGCAGCGCAAATGGCATGCGATGCGTTTCAGCGCGGGCTTGTAGGGCGCCATTACCTCGAACCGCGTCATCACCATGTCGAACACGCGGTCACGCACACTCTGGTCCGGTCCCGGCTTCGACTTGGAGAGCACTTCCGCATCCACCTCGGACTGAAAGGCTCGCAAGATGCCGCTCTTGCAGGCGAACTCGCGCCTGAGATCGGCGAGATCGAGGCCAGCGTGCCGCGCGATGTCGGGCAGCGTGACATCGCCCCAATCGCGCTGCTCAGCGAGCACCAGCGCAGCCCGCACGGCTTTGTTCCGTTTGGAAAATTCGTTGAACATGGGGGATCTCCTCAGACAGTCACCGTTGGCCGATAGGATAGGCCCTTTCAGTGGCCATCTAAAGACGGTCGAAAAGCCATTGATCTTAAGAGGACAGCTCGCCCGAGCGCTTGGCCGCCGCGGCAACGGCGCGGGCCATCAAATCCTTCAGGGCCTCGTCACCCATCAGCACCTTCAGAGCCGCCGCCGTGGTGCCCTTGGGCGAGGTGACGTTTTTGCGCAGATCGCCCGGTTCCAGATCGGAGCGCCGCAACAGCTCACCCGCGCCGGCGACTGTCGCCCGCGCCAGCTGCTTGGCAAGATCGTGCGGCAGTCCGGCCTCGATGCCGGCCGCCTCCAAACATTCGGCGAACAGGAACACATAGGCAGGGCCGCTTCCCGACACCGCCGTGACGGGATCGATCAGCGCCTCGTCCTCCACCCAAACCACCTCGCCGACGGACGCGAGCAGCGCATCGCATTCGCGCTTCTGCGCCGCCGTGACATTGGCATTTGCGACACACACGGTAATCCCGCGCCCCACCGCGGCCGGTGTGTTGGGCATGGCCCGCACCACCGCAACCGTATCGGGCAGATCGCGCGACAAACTCTCCAGGGTGCGTCCCGCCGCGATCGATAGGATGACCGTCTCCTCGCCGAGCAGCGGCTCCATCTCCCGTAGAAGTGCTGCGGCCACGTCCGGCTTCACAGCGATCACCACAACGGCAGGCGGCGCCGGCAATTGAGGCGCATCCTCCGCCACGATGCCGTGCTGGCGCGCGAACGCGCGCATGCCGTCCGACAGCGCGGGGTCTTGGATGAAAACGGTTGCGGGGTCGAGGCCCTGCTTGAGCCATCCCTCGAGCAGCGCCCCGCCCATCTTGCCCGCACCAACGAGGAGCAGCGGACCGGCGAGGCGGAGTGTCATGCGGTTCCTTGCGTCTCAAGCAACGTGGCGGCCAGGGCCTCTTCGGCCGACCTGCCCGCCCACAATACGAACTGGAAGGACTGATAATAGCGCTCGCACGCTTCCAGCGCCGCCTTTAGCAGCCCCTCGCATTGCCCGATATGGGTCTTCGCGCCCGCAAGCAAAAGCCCGTTGCGGTAAAGCAGCATGCCATCATCGCGCCACAGGTCGAAATGGCCGAGCCAAAGCTGCTCGTTGATCTGCGCCACCAGCCGGTGGACTTCCGGCAGCCGCGCCTGGGTCACCCGGAAATCGAAGGCGCTGGCCAGATGCAGCGCTTCCAGGTCTTCCCGCCACGTCAGCGAGATGTGGTAGTCGCAACTGGTCCCCGCGACGGACAGAGTCAGCTCATCGGGCGCGCTCCGCTCGAAGGTCCAGTCGTGAGTCGTCGCAATCTGTTCAACCATGTCCACCGGGTTGGTGAAGTGGTCGTAAGTCGGTTGGATAGAAGCCATGCGTCTCCTCTGAGGGCCTCTTCAGGGGATCCTGCGCACGAGAAACAGCTGCCGCGAATCAGTAGATGAATCAGTTATATAATGGGGAGTCAGCGAGTAGAACGCCGCCAGAGTCCCGATTGCGCGAATTGCTGTGGATGGCTTGGGAAATCTGTGGATAAACCGGAGTCCAGACTCGACTCTAGACCGTGCCCCTACTTGCCCTTCTTGCCTTTGCCCTTGGCTTCCAAGGCGGCGATGCGGGACTTCAGGAGTTCGTTCTCTTCACGCGCTTTTTGCGCCATCGCCTTGACTGCTTCGAACTCCTCACGCTGCACGACATCCAGATCGCGCAACACGCGCTCGGCCTGCGCGCGGACCACGCTGTCGACTTCCTTGCGCACGCCGTCGGCCGCGCCCGCCGCGTCGGTCAAGAGCTTGCCGAGCTCATCGAAGAACCGTCCGGTTGTCTGCGTCATGACGAGAAGTCCCTTGAAATCGTGAGCTGAAAACAAACTGTCATCGCTTGCGACTATTGCCTGCCGCAATGCCCGAGGCAAGCCGCGCCGGGCGAGGCTTGCCGCCTTGACAGCTTGGTTCGGGCGGTAAAGGGTCGCCCCGTCTTTCGAACCGGAGTCGTGATGCAGCTTTTCGTTCTCACCTACCCTGTCATCGACCCCGTCGCAATCGAAGTCGGGCCCGTGGCCGTCCGCTGGTACGGCCTTGCCTATATGTCGGGCATTCTGCTGGGGTGGCTTTACGCGCGCCGCCTCGTGGCCCGCAAGGACCTTTGGGGCGGCAAGCCGCCCATGACGGTCAGTCAGGTTGACGATTTCCTGCTCTGGATCACGCTCGGCATCGTGTTGGGCGGCCGCCTCGGGTTCGTCCTGTTCTACGAGCCGAGCTTCTTCTGGAACAATCCCTCGCAAATCCCGGCGATTTGGAATGGAGGCATGGCCTTCCACGGCGGGCTGCTCGGCGTCGCCCTAGCCGTCTATGTCTTCTCGCGCGTCAAAGGCATCAACGCGCTATCGCTCGGCGACATCGCCTCCGCCGCGACGCCGTTCGGCCTGTTCTTCGGCCGCGTCGCCAATTTCATCAATTCCGAAGTGGTCGGCCGCACCACCGACGTGCCCTGGGCCATGGTGTTCCCAAACACAGACGGGCAGCCCCGGCACCCAAGCCAACTTTACGAGGCGGCGCTCGAAGGCGTGGTGCTGTTCATCATCTTGCGGATCGCCACTCACTACTACAAAGCGCTGGAGCGGCCCGGCACCGTGTTTGGCCTGTTCCTCATCTTCTATGCTCTCTTCCGCAGCCTGATCGAGTTCGTGCGTGAACCCCATGCGGGCCACCCCATGGATGTCGCCTTCCTCACGCCGGGGATCGTCTACTCCGTTCCCATGGCGCTGATCGGCGCATGGCTCATCTGGCGCGCAAGGCGGAAGCAAGCCCCGGCCGTGTGATGAAAGCCGAGCGCGCGCCGCACAGCTCCAAGAGCACGCTGCTTGCGGCGCGGCTGAAAGCGCGCATCGCGCGGAACGGCCCCATCAGCGTCGCGGACTACATGGGAGCCTGTCTGGCAGACAAAGACGCCGGCTATTATTCCTCGCGTCAGCCCATTGGCGCCGATGGCGACTTCATCACCGCACCAGAAGTCAGCCAGGTCTTTGGCGAGCTTCTCGGGCTATGGGCCGTCGCCGTGTGGCAGTCCATGGGCGAACCGAAACCCGTCACCGTCGCCGAACTCGGGCCGGGCCGTGGCTCGCTGATGTTGGACGCAATGCGTGCCTGGCGGAGCGTACCGGAGTTCTTGGACAACGTGACCGTCGCCCTGGTGGAGACAAGCCCCGTCCTGCGGGAGGCGCAGCGGACGGCGCTGTACGACGCAGGCGTGCCGGTCCAATGGCACGATGAGGTCGGCGGACTGCCACAGCATCCCTCGATCCTCATCGCCAACGAGTTCGTCGATGCCTTGCCCGTCCGGCAGCTTGTCTGGCGGGAGAACCAATGGCGCGAGCGCTGCGTCACCATTGCCTCGAAAGGCGGCTTTGCCTTTTGCGAAGGCGCCCCCATCGCCGATGAACCCTTGCAGGCATTCGGCCAGACGTTGAATGAGCCGGACGGGACCATTCTCGAAATCAGGCCCGGGGCCGACGCACTCATGTCCGCGCTCGGCGCGCGCGCCCAAGCCACGCCGTTCGCAGGCCTGATCGTCGACTATGGTCACGAGCAAACCGTGTGCGGCGATACGCTACAGGCCGTTTCCCGCCACAAATTTGCCGACCCTCTCGAGGCGCCGGGGGATGTCGACCTCACCGCACATGTGGACTTCGCCGCGCTGAAGGATACCGCCGCGGCGCAAGGACTGATCGCCTACGGGCCGATGCCGCAAGGCGCGTTCTTGCTTGAGCTCGGTCTGGAGGCGCGCCGCGACCAATTGTGCGCGAGCGCGACCGCGGAACAGCGCCAAGACATCATCTCGGCCACGAGCCGCCTCGTCGACCCGGCGGCGATGGGTATCCTGTTCAAGGCGCTGGCGCTGACAAGCCAGGGACTTGCACCGCCGCCGCCCTTCGGAGACATTTAACTGCAAACGAGCGCAGGCCATGGTGACTGAAGACAAGATGTTTGTTCAGGCTGCGAACCTCGCCGGGATCGACGGCGTGGCGCACGGCTTCTTCACGCGGCTCGGAGGTGTCTCCGAAGACATCTACGCCTCGTTGAATTGCGGCCTAGGGTCGCGCGATATCCCCGAGAGCATCGTCGAGAACCGGGCCCGGGCCGCAAGGATCCTGGGAACGGACAAACTGATCGGCCCTTACCAGAAGCACTCCAACACCGTGGTGGTGGCGAAGAAGGCTTGGGCCAAGGACAAGGCGCCCGAAGCGGACGCTGTCGTCACATCGAAACCTGGCTTGGCCGTGGGCGTTCTGACGGCCGATTGCGCGCCCGTCCTTCTCTGCGAACCTGAGGCCAGGGTCATCGGCGCGGCCCATGCCGGCTGGCGCGGCGCATTATCCGGCGTCTGCGAGGCGACAATTGAGGCCATGACCAGCCTCGGCGCCCAGCCGGAGCGCATCAGCGCCGCCATCGGCCCGGCCATCAGCCAAGGCGCCTATGAAGTCGGCCACGACTACAAGGAGCAGTTCCTGGCCGAGGATCCGCAAGGCGAGTCCTTCTTCGTGATCGACGAAGGGTCCGGGGAGCCTCATTTCGACCTGCCCGGCTATGTGGCCGAGCGCCTGACCCAGTCCGGGGTCGGAGAAATCTTCGACTTAGGGCTCTGCACTTATTATGACGAAACCCGGCTGTTCAGCTATCGCAGGTCCCAGCACCACGGCGAGGACGATTACGGCCGTCAAATTTCCGCCATCGTGCTTGCCTGATTGGTGTTCACGATGTGTCAGATTGCCCAGGATATCCGGGCGGCTATATCTGGACGCAATCGGGCCAGGACAGGTAAGGTCCTTGGTTTGTTAAAGAGTTGGGAGTCCACTCGCGCGCCTTTACTTATGCGAGCGGTGCTGTGCGGCCAACGAGGGAGTCGATTGTTGGACGCGGGACCACGATACGGACGCGGCCTTTTCTGTGCCTTTTTGGGGATTGCGATCTCCGCGCTCGCAGCCTTAGGCCTTACGGGCTGCGGGGGCGGCAGCGCGAGCATGGGCGGGCTCTGGGACGGCGCCGGAAGCCTCTTCAGCGGCACGCCAACGCTTGCCCTGGGGCCAATTGTCGGTGCGCCCGACAAGGTCGGCAAGGACCTCACCCAAGCCATGATCGCTGCCGGCAACGACCGGAATCTGAAAATCGTCCCCGGCACCACCAGTAGCGACGGTGGCTATGCCTTGCGCGGTTACCTGCTCGCCGCACCAGCCAGCCGCGGGTCCAAGATTTCCTACATTTGGGACGTCAACGACTCCACGGGCGCCCGGGTGACCCGCGTCACCGGGGAGCAGACGGTATCGCGCCGTGGCAGCAATCCCTGGAGCGGGGTCGATTCCTCAGTGATTCGCTCCATCGCCGCCAAGTCCACCTCGCAACTCGCCGCCGAGCTGCCTGGCGGGCGGAGCGGCTCAAACACCCCGTCGGTCGCCTCGAGCCCGTCCCCGACCTCCACTGGACGCACCACGGCCGCGGCCGCAACGTCCGCTGCTGCCCGGCCCGCACCCAAGGCAGCGCCCAAGCCCTCCGGCGTTCTGGTAGCGCCTGTGTCCGGCGCTCCCGGTGATGGCCGCAGATCCCTGACCACCGCTCTCAAGAAGAAGCTCTATGGCAAGGGCGTGAAGCTCGCCAACGGCGCCGCAAGCAATGTGTACACGGTCAAAGGCGTCGTGAAGCTGTCGAAGGCGGGCGCGGGCAAGGAGAACATCCGCATCGATTGGCAGGTGATCGATCCCCGTGGCAAGCGGGTCGGCACCGTGTCTCAGAAGAACACCATCCCCAAAGGCTCTCTGAACGGGCCCTGGGGCGCCATCGCCAATGCGGTCGCAGGCGCCGCGGCCGACAAGCTCATCAAGATCATCCCCAAATCGAGCTGACCTCATCCACAAGACGCGCTTGGTGAGTTTACATAAGTGCCACACGCTTGTTAAAAGCGCGCTCTAGCGGGGGCCCGCGCGGCTCCCCGCGCCTAGGCTGGGTTTCAAGGAACCGTCGCATGAAACTGGTTGCAGGCAACAGCAACCGCCCTCTCGCCGAGGCGATCGCCGCTTATCTGGATACCCCCCTCGCCCGCTGCATCGTGCGCCGCTTCGCGGACATGGAGATCTTCGTCGAGGTCGAGGAGAATGTCCGCGGCGAGGACGTCTTCATCGTTCAATCCACCTCCGCGCCGGCCAACGACCACCTGATGGAGCTGCTGATCCTCATCGATGCTCTGAAGCGGGCCTCGGCCCGGCGCATCACGGCAGTCATTCCGTATTTCGGTTACGCCCGGCAGGATCGCAAACCCGGACCCCGCACCCCGATCTCCGCCAAGCTGGTGGCCAACATGATCGTCCGCGCGGGCGCCGACCGCGTGCTGACGCTGGACCTCCATGCTGGGCAGATCCAAGGCTTCTTCGACATCCCCACGGACAATCTCTTTGCCGCGCCGGTCATGGTGCAGGACATCAATGAGATGTTGCCCAAGAACAACGCCATGGTCGTTTCGCCGGACGTCGGCGGCGTGGTCCGCGCGCGCGGTCTCGCCAAACGCATCGACGCGCCGCTCGCCATCGTCGACAAGCGCCGGGAACGGCCCGGCGATTCGGAGGTCATGAACGTCATCGGCGACGTCTCCGGCTATAGCTGCATCCTCGTCGACGACATCGTCGATTCCGGCGGCACGCTGGTCAATGCGGCAGAAGCCCTGCTTGAGAAAGGCGCGAACCAAGTCGTCGCCTACATCACCCACGGCGTACTGTCCGGCGGCGCCGTGGCACGTATCATGGCCTCACGGCTGAAGGAGTTGGCCATCACCGACTCCATCCTGCCGAGCGATGCGGTCGTGAACGCGCACAACATGCGCGTGCTGCCCATCGCGCCGCTGCTCGGCGAGGCCATCGCCCGCACCGCGGAAGAAAAGTCGGTATCGAGCCTGTTCTACTAGACGCCCCTACCGCGCCAGCATCCATACGCCGAGACCGATCAGCACCACGCCGCCCGCAAGCCGACTCAACACGGCATAGCGCGTATTGATGATCTTTTGGATGGCGAAAGCCGCCAGACCGAAGACAATCAGATCATCCAGCATGAAGAACACGACGTAGAGCGCAATGTACCCGTAGTAGCCGACTACCGAGACATCGCTCAGCGCAAGCATATGCGTGTAGATCGCAGGGAGCGCGGCCGAGCAAACGAACTCCACCGCATTGACCGCAAACGCCAGTCCCGTGACCAGCACAAGGCTGCCAAGCCCGACCGGAGCGGCGACCACGTCGCGTATGCGCGCCACAGTGCGTTGGCGCTCGCCAATATCGCCGACCTCGCACTCGATCGCGCCGCGCGTCCAGACGAGCTCGTAAAGATGACTGATGCCGAAGCCGATGGCCGCAAGCGCGATCAGCTCAGTCAGGGGGCGCACATAGCCCACCACCAGGAACATGTTGAGCCACGCCGCCATCAGCAGGAAATAGAGGATGCCCGACGTCACCACGAAGGTCCCCACCAGCCACCAGATCTTCGCACGGTCATTCAGTCCGGCAATCAGCGAGATTAGGTAGATTAGCACCCACATGGCGCAAGGGTTGAACCCGTCGGCCACCCCCATCACCACTGTCAGCGCCAACAAGGAGTAGTGCGTGGGGTCGATCTCTCCGAAGACCGGCAAATCGATGATGCGGGGCGGGGCCGCCGGTTGTTCCCCACTCTCGACCAGCGCAAGAAGCGCCGCGCCAGACATCTCTGCCCGGTCGAAGCCCAAAACGTGCCGATCACCGAACACGAACAGCGGAACGCCGAGCGTGCTTTCGGGCAGACCAAGCTCACGAGCCACCGTGCGGAACAAATGCTCGTTCGCCGGTATCGAGACGTCGTGCACATCAGCAGCAATCTCCGGATGAGAGCGCAGGAACCTCAGCGCCTCATGGCAATGCGGACAATCGGGATGGACGAAGACGTGGAGGCGCCCATCGTCACGCCAGGCAAGGAGATCGTGCTGCGGCGGGGGCGTCCCTGGCCTCAATTGAAGGACGACAAAGACGCTGAGGAGCACTACCGCAAGTACCACCCGCACGCGGCCCAGCGTGGCCGCCTCGGCGATGGTTGTGCGAACGCTGTTCTGATCTTGGCTCGTCATGGCCACTCCAAAATCGTCACAACCCTAGGAGGACAAGCCGCGACCATTTATGACCTCGATCAAGGGGCCGAGGCCCTCAGTGCCTAGGCTCCATACCGACAAACCAAGTCCTGAGACGTTGACCTCTTGTCTTGAAAGCGCTGTAAGCAGACCTCCCAACACGCCAGCGAGGAGACCATTTCATGCACGTCAATCTTCAGAACGCAGAGCAAGTCATCGAAGCGGCCCGAAAGAAGGCGGTCGAACTCAAGACCAAGATGTGCATCGCCGTGGTCGATTCCGGCGCGAACCTCAAAGCCTTCGTCCGCATGGACGACGCTTGGGTCGGCTCCATCGACATTGCCATCAAGAAGGCGCGGACGGCCTGCTTTTTTGGCATGGCGACCGGCGACCTCGGTCAGCTGTCGCAGCCGGCCAAGCCGCTCTATGGCATCGAACACTCCAACAACGGCTTGATCACCTTTCCCGGCGGCCTGCCGATCGTCGATGAGGACGGCGTGCTGGTCGGCGCCATCGGCGTGAGCGGCAGCTCCGTGGAGAACGATCATGGGGTCGCCGCCGCGGGCGTTGACGTGCTTGGCGTCAGCGAACTGCCAGAACATCCCTGGCGCACCTAGCCCCTGGCGCCGGTCCTGCGGCCGGTCAAAGGGGCGGAAAAGGCCAAAAAAGGGCTGTCGGCTGCTCGCCCCGGGGGGTCGGTGGAGCCCCCGGGGACGGCGGCGCCCGCCAGGGCCTATAGGCGATTGTGTTCCCGTGGGCGCTTGGGCTATAAGCCTCTCAAATTCCGCTGCGGCGCGCCGAACACAGCGCCGCACCCGACTTGCGGGGCCGGTTTCCGGCCCCCTCATTATTTCTGAGCTTGGAGGACGAAATGGCTGAGGCGATCGAACTCAAGGTGTGGTCGCGAGCGCGCACCGGCAAGGGTGGCGCGCGTGAGATCCGCCGCGAAGGGCGCGTTCCCGGCATCATCTATGGCGGCAAGGAAGAGCCGCAAAACGTCGCCTTGGAGGTCAAAGAGCTCTCCAAGCAGATCCAGACCGGCCACTTCCAAAGCACGATCTTCATGCTGGACATGGACGGGACCAAAATCCGCGTGATCCCGCGTGGCCTACAGCTGGACCCTATCCGCGACTTCCCCATTCACGTCGACTTCATGCGTCTGGCGAAGGATGCCACCGTGACCGTGGACGTGCCGGTGCACTTCCGCAACGAGGCGGCCTCTCCGGGCCTGAAGCGCGGCGGCGTGTTGAACATCGTGCGCCACGATATTCCCGTGCGCTGCCCGGCGGACGCTATTCCGGACTTCTTCGAGATCGACCTCACGGGGCTTGAGATCGGCGATTCCATCCATATCTCGGCCGTCGCGCTGCCGGAAAATGTGATCCCCACCATTACGGACCGCGACTTCACCGTGGCGACCATTGTCGGCCGCGCGGCTGAAGAGGAAGCACCCACCGAGGCTGATGAAGACGCCGAGGCTGAAGAAGGCGCCGAGGCTGAAGGTGCTGAGGGTGAGGCCGAGGATAAGGACAAGGACGAGAAGTAGTCCTGCTGCTTGGTTGGGGCCTTGTGGCCCCGATGCTTCCAGGCCACCGATCGGGATGACGCAATGAAGCTCTTTGTCGGCCTCGGCAATCCGGGGGCGGATTATGCGCTCAACCGTCACAATGTCGGTTTCATGGCTGTCGATGCCATCGCCGCCGTCCACAACTTCCCTGCCTGGCGTCACCGCTTCTCAGGGCTTCTCACCGAGGGCCGGCTGGGGGGCGAGAAGGTGCTGCTACTAAAGCCCCAGACTTACATGAACGAGTCGGGCCGCTCCGCAGGCGAAGCCATGCGCTTCTACAAGCTCGATGTCAGCGACGTGGTCGTGTTCCACGACGAGCTCGACCTGGCCGTCGGAAAGGTGCGCGTGAAGGTTGGCGGCGGTGTCGCCGGACATAACGGATTGAAGTCGCTGAGCGCGCATTTGGGCAACGACTATGTCCGCGTTCGGATCGGCGTCGGCCATCCCGGTCATCGCGAGCGTGTTGTCGGCCATGTGATGAACGATTTCGCCAAGGCGGACTTCGACTGGCTCGAACCGCTCATTGTGGCGATCGCCGATGCGGCGCCCCATCTCGTCGACGGCGCCAACGACAAGTTCCAGACTCAGGTCGCTCACCAAACGCAAAGCCCGGAACCTGAGAAGAAGAAAGCCAAAAGCCAAGACAACGCCGGGCCGGCGGACACGCGGGATTAGACAACACAATGGGTTTCAAATGCGGCATCGTCGGACTGCCCAATGTCGGCAAGTCCACCCTGTTCAACGCGCTCACGGAGAGCGCCGCGGCGCAGGCCGCCAACTATCCCTTCTGCACCATCGAGCCGAACGTTGGTGACGTACCGGTCCCCGACCCGCGCCTCGAGACGCTGGCCGACATCGCCAAGTCCGCTCAGGTCCTGCCGACGCGGCTGACCTTTGTCGACATCGCCGGTCTCGTGCGCGGTGCTTCGAAAGGCGAAGGGCTGGGCAACAAATTCCTGGCGCATATCCGCGAGGTGGACGCCATCGCCTATGTGCTGCGCTGCTTCGAGGACACCGACGTGGTGCACGTGGACGGCAAAATCGATCCCGTAGCCGATGCGGACACGATCGAGACGGAGCTGATGCTCGCCGACCTCGAAAGCCTGGAACGGCGCGTGGAAACTCTCGAAAAGAAGGCACGCGGGCAAGACAAGGAAGCAAAACAGGCGCTGGCATTGATCGAGCGCATCCTGCCGCTCCTGCGCGACGGCAAGCCCGCACGCTTCGCCGAAATCAGCGATGAGGAGCGCCAACTCTTCAGAACGCTCGGCCTGCTCACCGCCAAGCCGGTCCTCTATGTCTGCAACGTGGACGAAGCCTCCGCCGCGACCGGCAACGATTTCTCCGCCAAGGTCGAAGCCCGCGCCGCCAACGAGGGTGCAGGCTGCGTGACCATCTCCGCCAAAATCGAGTCGGAGCTTGCCGAGCTCGATACGGAGGAGCGAAAAGCCTATCTCGCCGAACTCGATCTTGCCGAGCCGGGGCTGAACCGGCTCATCCGCGAAGGCTACAAACTTCTGGACCTCATCACCTATTTCACGGCGGGCCCCAAGGAAGCGCGCGCCTGGACCATCCCCAAAGGCACCCGCGCCCCGCAAGCCGCCGGCGTCATCCATACCGACTTCGAGACGGGCTTCATCCGCGCCGAAACGATTGCCTATGACGACTATGTCGCGCTGGGCGGCGAGACCGGCGCCCGCGACGCCGGCAAAATGCACCTGGAAGGTAAGGACTACGTGGTGCAGGACGGCGATGTGCTGCACTTCCGCTTCGCCAACTGAGGAGCGGGCCTAGGATTTGCCCTTCCCGATGGGCGTCGGCGCCGTCTTCGCAGGCGGCTCGATGACCACGGGGCTTGCACCGGACGGAATGTTTTCCGGTGGCGTAACGCCCATGGAGACATAAACGTTCATCAGACGCTCCACGCCGCCTTCCGCCGGCTTGATCCACTCGGCGGGTACGTAAATCAGCGCGCCGCCAAACGGCACAGGCGCCGAAGGCACCAGCACCGGCACATAGTTGTGCTCGCCGATCACCACGGGCTCGTGCGAGGGCATTAGCGCCAGTACCGCCGCGCTCCCCTCCCCGCCGAAGAAGCACCATACGGGGCTCATGCTCTTGAGACTGTCCTCCTCGCCGCCGCGATCCATGATCGCCACGAAGCGCTTGGACAGGTCATAGACATTCGACACGAGCGGAATGCGCGACATCAGCCAATCGAAGCTGTTCGAGATCCACGACCGTAAGCCGGACTCCACCAGCAGCCCGAGCAGGAAGATGATGCCGACGATGATCCCGAGCCCGATGAAATAGGCGATCGTCGATGAGCCGGAGAGGTTGAGGCCCAGCGAGGTGATGATATTGCCGAGAAAGCTGCCGGGACCGGCGAACCGCGCCACCAGCGAGCCGACCCAGGCCGTCACGATCACCGTGACCATGATGGGCAGGAGCGCGAGAACGCCCGACAGGAATATGCGAATGATCCGGCCCATGTCGGCCCTCCTCGTCTTTTCGGAGACGACGCTAGCCTATTGCGCGCAAGTTTGCATCAAACGCAAATGGCCGGGTCGAAACCCGGCCACCGACGCGGAACGAATTCTCGAATTTAAGTTAGCTGGCGCGCTTCAGAGCATCAGCCGCTGCGACCTGGCGCAAGAAGTTCTCCACCGTGTGGCGAAGCTGCTCGGCCTGGCGCGACAGGTCACGGCTGACCTGAAGCATCTGCGTCGCCGACTGGCTGGTCTCGTCCACGGCCTGCGTGACACCTGGCATATGCGCCACGACGTCCTCGGTGCCGCGCGCGGCCTGACGCACGCTGTGGGAAATCTCGGAGGTCGCAGCCGATTGCTGCTGCACGGCGCCTGCGATCTCCTGGGTGTTCTTGTTCACATCGCCCATCGTGGTGACGATGGACTGCATCGCATCCACCGCGCCGTTGGTCGACGATTGGATGGTATCGATTTGGTGCTTGATGTCTTCGGTGGCTTTGGCGGTTTGGTCGGCGAGTGTCTTCACCTCACTCGCCACAACGGCAAAGCCGCGTCCCGCCTCACCTGCGCGCGCCGCCTCGATCGTGGCGTTCAGCGCAAGAAGGTTCGTCTGCGCCGCGACGTCTTGGATGAGACTCACCACATCGCCGATGCGCTGGGCGGAACTCGCCAGCCCCTCCACCTTGTTGTTGGCGGCACGGGCGTTCTCGGTCACGTCGTCGACAATGCGACTGGCCGTGGAGACCCGTTCGCCGATATCGCCGACCGAGACGGCCAGCTCCTCGGCGGTCGCGGCGACGGTTTGCACATTGGCTGACGCCTCGTCGGAGGCAGAGGCCACGGAGGTGACCCGCTCATTTGTGTCGGAGGCGACGGTCGACAGAGCCCGCGCCGTCTCGTCCATCTGACGTGCGCTGTCGGCAAAGGCGCCGAGGATACCGGCGATCGAGCCCCGGAATTGATGGATCAGTTCTTCGGTGCGCTGCTGCGAGGCAAGCCGCCCTTGGATCTGGCTGTCCTGCTCGCTCTTATGGCTCTCGCTCCATTGAATGGCGTCGACCTGGAAGGCCTTCAGGGCCTTGGCGATGACACCGATCTCATCGGAACGCTTGGCGTGCGGCACCTCGCCGTCCATGTCCCACTTAGTGAAGCGCAAGATGACGTTGCTGAGGTCCTTGAGCGACTGGTTCAACGCACCGCCCCAGTAATAGCCGTACCCGGCGCCAAGCCCCATCGCGATAATCAGCGCCAAGACCGCGGCGAGCCCGGGGCTGTCGAACATGGTCAGGAGCCCAAACGAGACAATAACAGCCATCAGTGCCGTGGCGGCGTAGGCAAGCGTGATCTTCAACCGGAGAACCATTTGAAATCTATCAATATTTAAGACGCTAAGAACCGTCCGAAAGCCTGCCAGAACGGCTCGATGAAGCGAATCCCCCAACAGGCGTGTCGAGGAGAAGCCTCTCCGGTTGTGGTTAAAACTCCCTTAGGATTGCCCTCGTTTGGGCACGTCCAAAGAAAAATTTCGAGGAATCCGGCCCTAGCGGAGCGCCGCGGCGATGTTGCCGCCGTCCACCGTCTCCACGTGACCCGTCGTCTTGCGGGCCTTGGCCAAGCTTAAGAACGCCTGAGCCACATCGTCCGCCAGGACCTCGGCGTGGAGCAGATTGCCGCTCATATAGTCGGCCTCGGACAGCCCCCGCGCCTTTGAGCGCGCCGCGATCATCTCGGCCGTCAGGAGCCCGCTGCGAATACGGTCGGCATTGACCCCGTTGGAGCGGATCCCGTCCGCGCCATAATCGAGCGCGTATTGGCGCATGAGCAGCATGGTGGCGGCCTTCGGCAATCCATATGGCCCGAAATTCTGCCCCGGGTTCACCGCTTGCTTGGAGATGTTGAACAGAAGCGCCCCGCCGGTGCCTTGCTTCAGCATCACCTGGACCGCGGCTTTAGCCACCGTTTGGTGCGCGAAGAAGTTGAGCTCGAAGCTCTGGCGCAAGGTCTCGTCCGCAACCTCGCCGATGCGTCCTTGCCAGGCGGCGCCGGCGTTCGACACGAGAATGTCGACACCGCCATAGCGCTCGCAGATCTCGGCGAACGCGCGCGTCACTTGGTCCGGTTTCGTCACGTCGCAGGCGAGACCAAGCCCTTTGACTTGGGCCGCAGCGCTTTTCGCCGCCTCGCCGTCAATGTCGAGCACGGCAACCGCCGCGCCGTCGCCGGCGAATGCCTTGGCCGTCGCCGCACCGATGGCACCAGCGCCTGTCACCACAGCGACTTGCCCCGTGAGCGGCTTCTCCACCTGCGCTTTCAGCTTGGCTTGCTCCAGGCTCCAATATTCGAGCGCGAAGAGATCGCGCTCCGGCAGCGGGTCGTAGCGCCCGATGGCCTCCGCATCGGTCACCACCTTGATCGTATTTTCGGCAAGATCGCCTGCGATGCCTGCGGCCTTGGCGTTACGCCCAAGTCCGAAC
>Ga0209013_10002414_pt1 | contig 16950 bp, 15 predicted proteins | sample Cruoilmetagenom2_FD_187291 | JGI IMG/M metagenome (GOLD analysis project Ga0209013, IMG submission 187291) | Oil polluted marine microbial communities from Coal Oil Point, Santa Barbara, California, USA - Sample 2 (SPAdes) (version 2) | ecosystem: Environmental > Aquatic > Marine > Oil seeps ...
CGAGGAAGTTTTGTTTGCTGAAAGTATACAAAGCATCTCCAGCGAGACCGATTTCGGGGTTGATGCGGTGTTTGCTGACCATGCTTTCGTATTTACTGAACTCAGCAAAGGGTATGTTTACAAAGCATTGGGAAATGATGTGTGCGAGGCTTGGTTCCATGGTCGGGTATGCTACTGCAAATATGAAAAAAAACGAGATGAATTTTGCCGGAGCTTAAATTTTGTTGAGGGGGATATGATTCTTTTTGCTCTTGGTATCTGTATAAAAAAAGGCGGCAAAGCCGCCCTGTTTATAAAGCCCTGATATTCCTCCACCCCGAACCGGGGTGAGTGCTCGGGGTGGAGGTGTTTCCGGTCGTGTTTTTAAGAGGACTAAACGGGGGAAGTCTTCTTAAAAAAACACATTTGGAGAAAAGAACTATGAAATACACAATAACATAAATAGTGCGTTGTTGAGAATGAGGCAAATTGTCGCATCTGCAGGGTTGAAAGGTCTGAATTAATATCGACTGATTGACAATTATCCCTTGTGCTGATAATTAATCAGGGCTTAAAGGTATTGAGTTTATAGAAAGTTTCAGGTGATAGCATCCGGGAGTGACTTAGATTGGAGCAAAAAAAATATCCATCGGCCATATGGCCGGTAAATGAAGCAACTGCCAATATTGCTTTTTCATGGCTTCTGCATTTGCGCTGGGGGGCTGTTCTCTGCCAGGCAATTCTTATTTTAATTGCCTTCAGTTATCTTGAGATTGCCCTGCCGATCATTTTTGTTTCGATAATTATTCTGTTCGAGGCTGCAGGTAATCTGTTTTTCTCATTTCTTGCCGGACGTAAGAAGGTTATCCCTGAGTGGCTTTTCGGCCTGGTAATGTTTCTGGATATAATTTTCCTGACAGTTCTCCTGTACTATACAGGTGGACCGATGAATCCTTTTACCTTTCTGTACCTGGTGCACATCGTCATTGGGGCGATTTTGATGCGTGCCTACTGGTCCTGGAGTCTGACGGTTTTCACGGTGCTCTGTTACAGTTCTTTATTTATTGTTGATCCGAAGGTCTTTGGGCAACTGCCTCTTATGCTTCCGGGAGGTTTTATCGGAGGGGTGGATATTCAGGCTACCTGCCATCCGGCAATTACAGAATATACATTATTGTCAGACCACATGAAACTGCATCTCCAAGGTATGCTCCTGGCCCTTGCCATTACAGCCTTTTTTATTGTTTTCTTTGTCGGCAAAATACAAAAAGCACTTGAGGAACACCAACGGACACTCGTCAGTTTAGAAGAGGAAAGGGCAAGAAGTGAAAAGCTTTCCTCTCTGGCAACTTTGTCTGCAGGTGCCGCCCATGAATTTTCCACGCCTCTATCAACTATTGCTGTTGCTGCCGGTGAAATGCTGCACCAGTTAAAAGAGGAAAAGATTGACCAGGGATTGATTGATGATGCCCAACTCATAAAGGATCAGGTCAAAGCCTGCAAGGATATCTTATACCAGATGGCTGCTGATGCAGGGGAACATCTTGGCGAAGCACTGGAAAAGTATAAGATGGGCCATATAGTGTCGAAAATAATTAATGAGTTTTCTGAAAATGACCAAACAAGGATAAAGGTTGATAATCAAGCAACTGATATTTCAATACGGCTCCCTATGAGAACAACGGTACGTACAGTAAAAGGTCTGATTAAAAATGGACTTGATGCGTCTCAGGCAGCATCTTCGGTATTTCTAAAGTGCTTTTATGATGAAAATTTCTTATATTTTCAGGTAACAGATCATGGTTGCGGCATGGATGAAGAAAATATGACCAGAGCGCGTGAACCTTTTTTTACAACAAAGGAGCAGGGCAAAGGATTGGGATTGGGTCTTTTTCTTGCCCAGAACGTGGCTGAGCAGTTTGGCGGGGAATTGTCTATTTCTTCAGAAAAATTGGATGGAACTGTGGTAACAATCAGTTTTGCCCTGACACATATAGGGATTGAGTTGTAAGCTTTTTCACTCCTATAAAGAAAAAACAAAGGGGGGCTTTCATGCAAAGCATCATTTTGGTTGATGACGAAGATCATTTCAGGGGGCGCCTCGTAAGGGCTTTTACCAACAGGGGATATACTGTTTATCAGGCTGCAAATGTAGAGGAGGCATTAATTAAAATAAAGGAAAACCGTCCGGACTGGGCTCTGGTTGACTTGAAGATGCCGGGAAAAAGCGGTCTTGATCTGATCAGGGAAGCCAAGGAGTTTATGCCAACGCTTAAGATCGTTGTACTCACAGGTTATGGCAGTATTGCAACGGCTACGGAGGCCATAAAGCTTGGAGCCTATTATTATTTGCCGAAACCTGCAGATGTTGATGATATTCTTACTGCTTTTGAAAGGGATAATGATTTACCGGTCGAGTCCGATCAGGCAGATTTTGAGGTGCCCTCATTGGCACGAGCTGAATGGGAACATATCCAAAGGGTTTTAAACGACTGTGACAACAACATAACCGCCGCAGCCCATAAACTGGGGATTCATAGAAGGACTCTGCAGCGAAAACTCTATAAGTATGCACCCAAGAAATAAATTCTTTATTCTCTAAGAGATACCTTCGACAATTTTTCCTGATAAAGAAACTGTATAAGAATCTACGACTGCAGAAATTTTCTGCAAAATGTCCATTTTTGTCTCCGCGACAATTTGCCGCATGTTCATTCATCCCCATCAATGTTAATTTATACTTTGTGGTTAATATCCCTGAAAGCCGAAAGGTTTTCAGGGAAACAGAAAATATATGGAAGGAGATAATTGGTATGAAGAAGGGAAGCTCACACCAAATATGTTGGAAAAGATTCTTTACTGTCGCTATTTCTCTTATTCTGGTTATGGGGGTTGGTTGTGCCACATCTGGCAACAAGACGGCTGAGCAGTCGACAGCCACTGAGTCAGCCCAGACTTCTACACCTCAACCAATGGTTATTCCGCAGGATGTTTCCTGCGGCAAGTGCGGTATGTCTCCTGCCAAATATCCTCGTTGGCAGTCCCAGATTATTTTTAAAGATGGCAGCATGACTCCTTTTGACGGTTGTAAATGCATGTTCAATTTCATTTCTGCCATGGATAATTATGACAAGGCCCATTCCATGGATGATGTGGCAGCGGTATTGGTAAAGGATTTTAATACCGGTGAATGGATCAATGGTGCGGATGCACATTTTGTGGTTGGAAGCAACATGATGGGGCCCATGGGGAAAGAACTCATACCGTTTGCAGATCAGTCTGCGGCAATGAAATTCCACAATGAGCAGGGCGGCAACATGATGGGTTATGCTGAGATTACTCCGGAAGTCCTTAAATCGTTGATGGGAGGCATGAAAAAACATGGCCATGGCTCAAAACATATGAATATGTAACGGCCATTTTAACTGAGCATTAAACAATTAAGAAAAAAATGGAGGGGAGCCGCGTGTTCTTCTCCATTTTTTTATTGCTGAAATGTCTTTATGAGTAGTCAGGGCTAGCTGTTCTCGGTAATAGCCGGCAACAGAACCGTAACCTTGGTGTGATCCCCATGCATGCTTTCAAGAATAAGGTTGCCGCCATGGTCGGCTATGATTCCATGGCTGATCGTAAGCCCCAGCCCTGTACCAATACCGGAGGGCTTGGTTGAGAAGAATGGATTATATATCTTGTCCAGAATTGCAGTTGGGATGCCGGTACCATAATCGATGAAGATAACCGCAAGGTAGAGGGTGTCGTCTACTGTCTCCTCCATACCATGAATTATGAGGTTCTTTTTAGGGTGAGCGTTAGGGTGCCTCTGGTTCAGAGCGTAACGGGCATTATTAAGTATATTTAATAATACCTGTTCTATCTGTTGAAAATCTGCCAGTGTTTTATGGAGTTCCTCTGGGAAATCAACAGTCAGGTTGATCCCATCTTTAAGAATCTGAGTCTCTGTAAGAGCAAGGACCTCGTTAAGAACCTCCTTGATATCAATTGGCCTTTTTCCCAGTTTATTTTCACGGGCAAAAGAGAGAAGGCTGCTTACAATGCTTGCAACCCGGTCTCCTTCCTTGATAATTCTGGCCGGGATTTCATCAGTTGTGATTTCTCCTTTTTTAGCTTCATCAACCATGATCTGGGCAAAATTAATTATACTGTTGACGGGGTTGTTGATTTCGTGTGCCACTCCGGCTGCCAACTCTCCTATTGAAGCGAGATGGCCGGCGCGCATAGTTTCGGTTTGCATGGTAATGTCCTGGGAAACGCAGACAATGCCTTCAAATTTGCCCTCTTCACTGAATATGACAGAAGCAGTGAAAAGCATTCGGAATTTTTCGCCGTACTTTGAAAGATAGGTTGTCTCTATATTTCTTGTGAAGCCCTTATTGATGAGATCGTCAAGTCCGATATCGCTATAATAATCCTCGGCAAAAATCATCGAAAAAGGTTTGCCGATTAATTCTTCTCTCGTATATCCAAGCAAATCATAGGTTGCCTGGTTCGCGGCCCTGATTGTCTGGTCCTTGTTGACCACCAGCAGCGAATTACTCATTGATCGAATTATGTTGTCGGTATAAGCCTTGGCAGCAATAAGCTCCTGCCTGGAGGTTTTTAATTTTTCGGCCATGACATTGAAAGATACTGCCAGTTGACCTATCTCATCCTTAGAATTGACAGTGACCCGATGGGTCAAATCACCTTCAGCAAGGCGATTGGTTCCGTCTACAAGGTGTCTTATTGGTCTTTCAAGAGCCCGTGCCATGAAATAGGCATTAGTTATGGTGGCCAGAATCGCAATAAATAGGACCAGGGTCAGCATTTTTTGGGAAAATGTAGAGATTTTCAGAATAGCAGTATTTTTTTCCTCGATTCTTTTGCTGACGTAGGTTGCAGCCTCTCTCCCCAAAATCGCAATTCTATCTGCCTCCCTGACAGCCAGATTTTCCATTTCCTTGGCAGAAGATCCGCCTCGATATCCTTCTCGCACCTCTGTTGCAAAAGCATAAACAGCCTGTTTGAATCTCCTGGCAGCCTTGGTGATTTCGTCGATATTGGCAAGTTCATCCTTGTCGGTTGCCAGCACCTTGACCTCATCAATTTCCTTGAGGGCCTTGTTAACCAGCAGATCAACCGATGCAACAACATCAGTTTGTCCCAATCGGTAGTCGTAAAGTTTATCCTTTGCGTGGGTGATGATCTCAGCGACATCATACCAGTGTCTCAACTTGACCTGATCTACAGTGATGATTGCCGTAAGACGTTCTGCGCTTTTGGACATGGAGATATAGGCAAAAAGGCTTTCAATGATGATTATCACCAGCAGAATGAAAAGCCCCAGATTTTTTGCAGTACGGAACGAAAAGTTCATCGATTATAACCGCCACTCAAACAGAGAGTTACCTTTTATCAGAATATTCCTGGAGGTCAATACCCAACTGCTTTGCCATATTATACACAACCACATAGTCATCATTGCTTGTTGCAATAAATTTGATTGCCCCAAAATTTTTCAGGATCTCCTGGCCTTCAGGGGTTTCATGCAATGAAAGCAGGAGGGTTTTGATCCGTAACTTTATTGCAGGATTAAGGTCTTTCCGAACAGCCAGACCGTTTGATGGAACTTCAGGAGATTCACTAAGAACCACCATCTGTTTCTTGAAATCCTGATATTCTTCCATCAGACTATTAAAAATATGATCCTTGGCGCCGCCTATGTCTGCCTCACCGGCATAAACTGCCCAGGCGGCAGCATCATGGCTGCTGGCAAAAGATATTCTTGAGAAATAATCTTCTATATTGTTAATGCCGTAGTATTTGAAATAAAAAAGCTGATAGATATAACCGGCAGTTGTGGCCTTATCCACGAGGACGAGGCTCTTATTTTTCATATCTTTTACAGTTTTAATATTGCTGTCTTCCCTGACAAAAATATATCCCCTGTAGGTGGAATTGTTGTTGGGCCATACAGGCCTTGCAATGGGCTCAATGCCTGCCTTAGTATGAGTCAGTACGTAACTGAAACTTCCGAAAAAGCCGGCATCGGCCTTTCCTTCAATAAAAGCCTCGCTTATATCCCCATAATTGGCCATGATTTCCACAATGAAATTCATATCCATTTTTTGGGAAAGGTAGTCAGTTATATATTTATAGCGTCTTCGTTGCTCAAAGATATTTTTTTCAGGAACAAGTACTAAGCGTAATGTATTTTCATCATCAGGTTGAAGCTGTTTTTCTTCAGCAAGACTTTCGTTGCTAGGCACCTGAAGGAGAATTGCAAAACATACGAGTAAAAAAGAGGAAAGAAAGACGGTTCTCTTCATAAAAATATTTTTTAGCACTGATTATGATTTTGTTATACAAGCCCCCATTGACTATAACAAAATATTTTTAAGGAGAAAGAAAATTTTACATTTCTGCCTGTAAAGCTGGAACAAACGTGAAGAAATCGAAGACAATAAGGAAGAATTGAATACTGGGTAATTATAAGGAATTGGCATACTCTGTATAAAAAAAACCTGGCCGTTTGTTGCGGCCAGGTTTTTTTTATACAGAGATGGTGGGGCGTTCTGCTATTTAGCAGCAGTTTCTTCTGCCGGTTTGTTGAGGTATGCATAGAATGCAGGGAAGGCGCCAAGAAACATAACGGCAATAATGTATTCAACCCCTTTAATATGTGTGTAGAAATCAGACAGGGTGTGAAATTCCTGCATCAAACCAACGGCTACCAGGTATTGCCGCAACAGTTCAGAAACCTGCCAGTTTACCTGTGCTAATCCGCTGAGAACTGCGGCACTGGACCAGATTGTTATGAGTGAACCGAGAAAGATTGATGAAAACTTTAATGCAGTCATACTTTTTAGGGGGATTTCTTTTTTTGACATGTTTGTCCTCTTGATTTGAGTTGATTTGCGATGGATATTTTTATCTATATTCCTGTAAAGGCAGTAATAATTCCACGACCTATATCGTGAAGACTTTGTGATTGAACGATTCCGTTTATGAGACATAAACAGCCCCAGACGCCGACAAAACCGGCCATCATCATTATAAGACCAATGCCGAATCTTGAGTTGCCAATTTCGAGATCAGAGTCAAGAACACTACTGCCAAAAGCTGCTACTTGCTCTTTTATGAATTTCTGATCGGTTAGCATGACTTTTTTCCTTTCTAGATATTTAGTGCCCGGTTCAATTAAAATATTATTTAATTTAAAAAGAATGAAATCATCAGTGAAACGACTCCCCACATTCCTGCAATTGCCGCAATTGCCATGAGGGCTCCAAAGCAGATCTCAGCTTTGCTCATTTCTGTCTTTTGAATTTCAGTATTTTCCTGAACTACGGTTGTTGCTCTTTCCTGGGTGGTTTCGATTGCATTAGTCATGGTGTGCCTCCTTGTTGGTTTATCTTTTATCAATTATTTGCTTATCTTCTTAAGTTGATTTTTCTCTTTCATCATTTATTTGACTCTTATCTTGCAGGAATGATGCCATACTTTATTTCCCTCTCGGTAAATCATTCAAAAGATATTTGTTCTTCTAATTCTTGCCGAATCTAAATGACTTCCAATCCGCTATATTATATTGTTTTTATTGGAGTAAACTGTTTTTTGTCTGGGGGAATTTTGTGCATAAAAAAATTATCCCCAGAAGAAAACACTAAATACAACGTGTTGCATTTTGTGTTGCATGCTACGACATTGTTGCGCAAAAAACGTTGCATGCTACATGTTTGTTGGCTGTGGCAGAGCAAGCTTTTTTGATCAAAAATGCAATGGATACACTGTGATATGCATGAAGCCGGTAATTCAGAAGGATGAATTATAATTTTGATGTTCGAAAACTACGGTATGTTGTGGATTAAAAGGGGGATCGCCAATCTATACAATTGGCAGTTCTATAGTTATTGAAGTGTGGTCATCCAGGATGCTTTCGATATTCAGAGTGCCGTTATTGTCTTCAATGATACTTCGGCATATGGATAAACCAAGTCCGGTACCGATTCCTTCGGGTTTGGTAGAAAAGAAAGGTTCAAAAACCTTGCCGATGATGTTTGGGTGTATACCAATGCCAAAATCGGTACAAACTACGTTCAGACGAGGATGACCATTTCGCGCTGTTATATCGCCCTTGATCTCAATGCGTTTTTTAGGATGCTTGCCCGAGTAGCGCTGGTTCAAGGCATACCTGGAATTGCTTAAGAGGTTTAGAAATATATGCTGCATTTCCCGTACATTAACCTGGACGGAAGGAACAATTTTCGGGAAACCTATTGAGACATCTATCGCATCATACCTGAACTGGTGCTTCAGCAGAGATAATGAATCTTCAATGATTTTACTTATCTTAACCGCTTCCTTTGTCTGAGCCCTGTTAGAATTGAAAGAAAGTAGTTGTTGGACAATTTGTGAGATTCTTTCTCCTTCTTTAATTACATTGTTCAGCAATTCAAGAGACTGGTTGTTGTTTCCAGCAGTTTCCTCAATCTCTTCACTGAGAATCTGGGTATAATTTATAAGGCCATTGGTAAGGTTATTGATTTCATTTGCAACACCAACAGAAAGCTCACCCAAGGCGGCAAGTTTTGAGGCCTTTATGGTCTCAGTTCTATGGGCCTTTTGCTCAGAAATATCCATGGCAACAAACAGGAGGGTATTTTCTTCCTCCTGATTTTTCAGTGAGGAAAGACTAACCATATATTCTGTTCTAGAGCCGCTGAGTTCAAGAGATATATTTTCACTGCCAGCGTTAAATGCATCCAGGAAATGCTTGGGGGTTGGAGAGGTGCTGAGGAAAATGTCATAAATACTGGCTCCAGTAATTTTATCAGAACCCTGTCCCAGTTTTTCCTCTGCAGACGGATTTGCCTCAACAATGGTGCCGTCAGTTTTAACTACCAGAATAAGATTGGGGTTTTCCTCAAACACTTTTTTTCTGGCAGCCTGAAGACACGCCAACTTCTTGTTTGATTCTTTGGCTGCAATGGCAAATATTGTAAAAATAATTTCATTACTCATGCCTCTCAAAAGCTCAATTTCCTCGTCTGCGAAACTCTGAGTGGCTATGGAGTAAATGTTAATTACTCCAAAAATCTGCTTATCATATACCAGGGGAAGTGCTATGCAGTCCGGCTTGTGGGTTGCAAAGGGGGTATTCTTGAATGGTCCTTTGGGTAATCCAGCCAGTACGTCCTGCAGTATTACAGGTGATTTTTGTTCCAATGCTTTCTGGGTGGCGTCATATCTCTCGCCATTTTCTTCAGCTGCTGTCAGCAGGGCTGTCATGCATTCATCGCATTCCTGGCGGCTCATGGTTGTAGAACCATCTGCAACCACAGGGACTATCTGGTTGTTTTTCCCTGGTATGCCGATCCAAACCAGAACATAATCGTTATTGGTCAATACACCTCTACATGCTTCCACAAAAACCGCATCCCGTGTCTGGGCATGCCATACCGACTCACTGACATTATGGACCATTTCCAGCACCCGGTTATTGCGGGCAAATTCACTTGATGTCCTTTTTTGCTTTGACAGAATATTCTGGAAGGACCCTGCCAGCTCTGCAACCTCGCCACTTTTTTTTCGCAGGGATATGGCAGAACGCTTTCCTGTAGTTATTTCTTTGGCCTGTTTTGCAAGATCGATGAGCGGCATGGCAATTTGGCCGTGCCAAAAGAGAAGAATATATATAACGATAAAAAGGATAATTGCCAGAAGACCTATGACGAAATTTTGAAACCCAACAAGCTTTCTTTTAACATGCTCGACAATAACCCTGTCGAACAGCATCAGTCTCTCACCCAGAATCCGGATTTCCTGGTTCAATTGGCGTATTCTTGCCTGGGGCTGGTCCCCGGCCCCTATGCTCCTGAGCAGAAGAATGATGCCCGCAAAGTCTACCTGGCCGGCAAACGAGATCCTGTATTCGTTAGGGATGATCGGCTGTTGCAGTATCTGTGATATGTTTACATTTAAGTTTTCTATTTCACTGGTAATGCTCTTGAGCTGCTGCTGACGGTTTTCCAGGAGCGATTCGGTTATATGTTCACGAATGGTAGCAAATTGAAAAATAATTTTTTCATTCTGCTCTATAATAGCTGCATATTCCTTGTGTGATTTGTATTGCCGAGAACCAAGCAATAAAAGAAAACCGAGGATGAGTGCAACAAAAATTGCTGCTGTATAGCTGGTTGTTTTCAGTGAAAGGATCATGTCAGTCATCCTCTGTTAATAGCTATGTGCAGCAGGGGCGCAGGATACGTTCAAACTTGCGTCCCTGCTGCAGAAGGAAAGGAGCTTTTTCTAGCTTGCTGCATCTTCATCCTTTTTCCAGCTGTAAAGTATCGGTAATCGATACAGAATAAAGCGGTAAGTGACAATGAAAAGGGAATAGATGGTGATGCAAATCACTACTTCCCGCCAGTGTGGTATTTCCTGGTACAGCTTCCAGTTGAAAGTGATCAGGGCCGTGTTGAGACGGTTAAGCGCTATACCAAGAACCGCGATGAGAGCTGCAAACCGTGCAAGACCTGGCAGATTGTTTCTGATGGAAATTGTAAAAAGTATCATTGGTAGTATGACACCAGCTACCATTTCCAGCATGTACCACTGTCCCCAGCCGCTGGCCAGATAACCCCAGTCGCCATCGTGAGCGACAGCAATTATTTTGATGACCAGGTAAGTGATCAATGCCAGGGTAGCTCCCTTTGCCAGCCCTATGGTAAGGCGGTCAAGGTTTGTGAGAAAATTTTTGTCACAGCGCCATGCCATTGTTTTTTTGCAGATTGTGCTTACAACGATGAGCATGGAGAGACCTGCAAAAATTGACGAACAGAAAAAATGGAACCATTGGAATGGTGCAGAGTACCACAATGGATGGACCTTACCGGGTGCGTAGGTGAATAAAGCACCCAGGGCACCCTGGTGCAGGGTAGAGAGAATAATGCCGGCGATTGTAAGACCGAGGATCATACTCTTAATGAAAGTTTTCAATTTTGGCATACCCATCCATTCTGCAAAGGCCGGTACAAGTTCGGCAACCTGCACAGAAAGATAGGTCGCAACATGCCAGGCAACCAGGAACAGAACTGCTGCAGGACCAAGAGAGACGAACATTGGATAAACCAAACGCCATGGCTGTCCGAGATCGACCTGTAGAAAAACAACTGCAAATAAGTAACCCAGCAGGCCGTTTAACAAAGCCAACCGTTCAATGGGTTTGAAGTCATCCCGGCCGAATACTTCGACCGTTGTGCCCAGCATAAAGCCGGACGCGGAAAGGGGGACCATGACAAAAAGCCCAAAGCCAAGAAAAAGCCCCCAGGGATAATCATAGGAACTATGGGTTACATATCCCAAACCGAAAAGAAATCTGGTTATAGTCACATAGCCACCGACGGTGAATATGACTGCAAAGAGCCAGTTGAGCGGGTTACGAAATGCCTGGGCGATATATTCACTCAAACTCAGTCCCAGAAGAAGTTTGTCTTTAACAGACCACTCGACGGATCTGTCTTCATTATAATGCTTAGCCAGGGGAACTTTCCCATTTGCAATGAGTGTATTCATTATATTTATCCCTCCTTTTATATCTCAGATTTTTCTTCTTTTTTTTGTTTGTCCTTGCGAGTTGCCAACAGGTGAAAGCCTGCGAACAGGGCGGGCCAGATGGTCAGCACCATGGGGACAACGGTCAGGAATTCCTTGACATAGGAGAGAATCGGCTGAGTTCCAAGATCAGTATCAAACCCTACCTGGTCAAACGGGGCACTTGAAAGGTACATCCAGGAAGTTCCGCCAACTTCATTTTCGCCGTAAATATGATCTTCATAGAGATCCGGATGATTTTTTATTCTCTGATTGCCTGTTTTGATCAGGTCTTTACGTTTACCAAAGGTAAGAGCCTCTCGCGGACATGATTCGACGCAGGCCGGGGGACGTCCGAACTTAAGTCTGGTGTCATAACAGAAGATACATTTTTTAATAACCGGGTTTAATACACTTGAGTAACTATAGGCCGGGATATAAAATGGACAGGCCACCATGCATGTCCGGCAGCCCACGCAAACTGTGGGATCATAAATCACCGCTCCCTCAGGGGTCTTGGTGTAGGCATTGACAAAGCATGAGGTCAGGCATGCGGGTTCATTGCAGTGATTGCACTGAATTTTACGGAAAAGCGGATGGTCCTGTCCCGGAATTTCATACCGGTTGACAACGGTGTAGGCCCCCTCACTGGTTCTGCGCTCATGATCCAGTACTGACAAGTCGTCAAAAGATTGCGCAGGAGCCGGGAGGCCTTGTTCTTTATTGCAAGCAGCTTCACAGCTTCGGCAGCCAACACAGCGTGTCAGGTCGACCAGAACGCCCATGGCATCTGGATACCCACCGAATGATGCTGAAGCATCTGCATTTTTGCTTTTGTTGATTACCGAGGCAGCAGCTCCTCCGAGTAAGCTGCCTTTCAGAAATTTTCTTCGGTTCATTGTTTTCATTCTCTTCTCCTTCATTTATGCTGAAAAGTAATAGCAACTTTTAGTAGTCTCTAGTGACCGCCACCTGCAGGTTTGTCACTCTCGGGAGGCGCGTAATTCCCGGCATGGAAAAACTTGTTGCCGGCATCTGTGCGTGAATGGCAATCCTGGCAGCCGTTCGCTACACCCATTTCCTCATGACAGTTCATACAGCGGATGTGATAGGCTGCTTTCAGTCCTACTTTATCGCGGTGATAGAGAGTATTGTCAGCATCAATTTTGTTAAGATATTCAGCTTTAAACCGATTGCTTGAATGGCATTCCTGGCAGGAAATTTCATCTGTTTCACCACTTTCTGCATGGCAACGCATGCAGTTCTCATCATCAATTTGTGTGCCAAGAGTATGGTGATGGCAGACTGCACAGTCACTGTCAGTAACTTCTTCGTGCATTGCATGGTCAAAATAGACTGGTTCATAAAGCTGAGCCAAGGAGTCAATTTCAACCTCATCAGGCCCATCACTTGCTATAGCAATGGTGCTATACGAAGAAAAGCACAACAGCATTGCAATGACAGTACTCAGCAGATATTTCGGGATATGCTCCATTTTTTTGTTACCTCCTTTTGGTTGATTTTCTCTAACTCGTTGAATTTGCTAGTAATTTTTTTAGAAAAGACTTGAATTTTAGGTAAAAAAAAGCCTGGCAGGTTACTGCAACTCAACCAGGCATTATTTACGGTTTATAATTACGTTTTGGTCGCAATTCTCCCCTTGGAATTATTGAGATAGGCATAGAAAGCAGGAAAGGCACCAAGGAACAGGACCGCAATGATGTATTCAACACCTTTGATATGCGTATAAAAATCGGACATGGTATGAAATTCCTGCATCAGGCCTACCGTAATCAAATACTGTCTTAACAGTTCGGATAATTGCCAGTTGACCTGTGCCAAACCACTGAGAAATGCAGCAGCAGACCAGATGCTGATGACTGTGCCGCAAAAAATTGAAGCATGCCATGCCATCCTCTTGCCGTTTATTTTATCCTTGCCCATGTCCATCCCCATTTGTTTCGTTTGAAAAAAGCCCTTTTACATTCCGGTGAAGGCAGTGATCAGACTGCGTCCGACTTCATGAAAGCTTTCGGTACTTGCCAGCCCGCCAATCAAGCATGCAACGCCCCATATACCAACGAAAGCAGCCATTATCATGATGACTCCAAGCCCTAATCTGGAATTTCCCAGTTCAAGATCAGCAACTTCAATTTCAGTGTCAAACGTTGCTATTCTTTCCTGGGTGATTTCCATTGATTCGTACACTGTGTGCCTCCTTGGTTTTGCCGTGTGAAATTTTGCCCAATTTCAGTCCATTTTTTGCTTTGATCTAATTTAATGCATAATCGATGCCAGAAAAAAATTACACAGGACAAAATATATGATTTTTCTTGTTTTTGACAAACAGTTGAGCAAGAAAAACGAGAAGCTTATATTTGCTATTAGACAACAATAACAAATGATTACGTATTTATTGCGGAAAGTCTTTTGGGCTTATCTAGGAAAAATAATCTCTTGAGTAGGCAGTGCATTCCAGGATGAGAACAGAAGTTTTTGAGAATACTTATCAAGAGTGTGTGGCGGGGAGTGTCGGATGCAACACATATGTTGCAACATATGTGTTGCAACAGCAATTAAATTAATTAATATCAGCATGTTATGATAGTATGTTCTGTCATGTCGCACAAAACTACCTGAGGATTGTACTATGAGGGACTTCCATGCTGGCTAAAGAAACAAAATTAGAAAAAAGTTTATAATTTAAGGTAGATAAATAACGTACAAAAAATATAAATTATGCTTTTTATTCATAGGTGTTCAGGTTTGACAGATCAATATTGTAACTGGATATCTTACGGTAAAGCGTGCTGCGATCCATTCCAAGAAGGCGGGCAGCCTTTGCCTTATTCCCGGCAGTGCGGCGTAATGCGTCAAGGAGACGTTCAACCTCATTATCTGAATCCATTAAAGGCACAGATTGGTGCATATGGTTGGGTTGAGGTGTAAAGGTTTCAGGTATTGTATGAATAGGTGGTTCAGCCGAAATTACATCTGAAGGCAGATGGTCTGAAGTTATAGTGTCCCCCATGCAGAGAACGTATGCCCGTTCTATAACATGTTCAAGCTCTCGGATATTTCCCGGCCATGAATGTTTTAAAAGAAGTTCCATGACAGAGTCGGAAAAGCCGTGAACGCCTTTTTTCATTTTATTGTTAAAAACGGTGAGAAAATGTTGGGCCAGGAGAGGAATATCCTCCTTGCGCTCACGTAACGGCGGCAGAATAATATCCACTACCCGCAGCCTGAAGTAAAGATCTTCACGAAACTGATCCTTGCGGACCTTTTCTTTGAGGTCGGCATTTGTTGCTGTAATAACACGAACATCAACATGGATGGGCTGGTCCTGACCCACCGGGTAGAATGTTCTTTCCTGGAGAAAGCGTAGCAACCTCAACTGCATGCGCGAAGGAATATCGCCTATCTCGTCGAGAAAAAGGGTGCCGCCGTCAGCCTGTAGGATTCTTCCAAGTCTGTCACGGTCAGCACCGGTAAAAGAGCCTTTCTTATGGCCGAAGAGCTCACTCTCAAGGAGTTCTTCAGGAATGGCCGTGCAGTCAACCTTGATCAGGGGACGGTTGTGACGGGGGCTTTCTTCGTGCAGGGCATCTGCAACCAACTCTTTCCCAGTCCCGCTCGCACCTGTTATAAGTACTGTAGTATCAACCTTGCCGACGCTTTCGATAAGGGCATATATTCGCTGCATTGGTTGACTTTTACCAACGAAACGATGAAAATTTGAGCGTTGGTCACGATTGTCCAGGTCTTCTAGATGTGTGAGGTCACGGGCTGTGACCACCACGCCAAGAAAGGTTGATTTCTCATCCACAAGCGGTGCAGCTGTTACACTCATGATGCCAACGCTGCCATCAGGTTTGGTCCATTCAAGACGATGGATTTTTAGTTCCTTCTTATGCTTAAGGACCTCTTCAGCATCGCTTAGCAGAGCCTTGCATATTTTGCTGGTCAATGTGGGGAGGGAAATGCCAATGGCAATTTCAGGGAGAAAGGACCGGGTCCAATCACGTGCCATGTCATTCATGTCGGCAATACGAAGATGTGTATCTATTGTTATAATAATCTCTCTGACACTTCGTAAGATTGTTTCCTGCAGATAGCGGTTTTTTTCCTGCTGTGCCTCAAACCGGTTTTTTTCTTTCTGCAATTCCTGCTTTTCAAGAGCCAGGGAAACAATTTTTAACAGTTCATCTTTCTTGACCGGTTTGGGGACATAATCAAAAGCACCGAGACGGACTGCTTCTGCGGCTGTTTCTATATTAGGATAACCGGTTATCATGACTACAGGGCATGATTTGCCCATTTCCTTGATCTGTCGGAGGAGATCAATGCCTGAAGCGCCCTGAAGGACAATATCACTGATAATCAGATCAAAGTCCTCCTGCTCAACAATATCAATAGCTTCCTCAAAACTCGACACTCCGGTGACAGATTCATAACCAGCGCGTTTTAAAAGCATTTCAAAGGTCAGGCGTAAACTCTCCTCATCATCGACAAGCAGTATCCGATCAGTTTGCTCATGCTGGGTGTCCATCAAAATCTCCCTTTGAAGGGTAGGGCTTTATATAATTTTATAATTAAATTTAACGACAATTATGAAAAATAAAGAATGGTAATTCATTTATTGTTATGAGGCAATTTTAAAAAGGTAAATATATTTTTCTTATCTATTATATCCTCGAGTACATGTAGAAGATTGCAGGTTTCTCCACGGTAGATATTGGTTATGCACTGAAAATGATTCTGAATATTGCCTTGACCGTTGGAGGCATGTCACTTTATAGTATGCAACCGTGTGACAGTCAATGATTCTCAGGTAAACATAAAATGAAAAGTATGAAGAGCGACAGGGGCAAGCTTAATGGAGATACCGGGAAGGTTTCTCTTGAGGAACGGAGACGTTTCTTAGGCCTTGGCCTTAAAATAACCGGTGTCCTTGCAGGAGGATCCCTGCTTTCTTTTGTTCCGGTGAAGAGGGCTAAGAGCGAATTATTAGGGACCAGTGTCGTTGGGACCTATACCTATGAGCCGCATTATGCAATGCTTATATATAAGGACAGATGTATAGACTGTGAGCGGTGCATTGAAGCATGCGAACAAACAAATAATGTTCCTTCCTATGGCTATAGGATTGCCATTTTAGGACGCAAAAAAATTGGTGTAGAAGCCAGCAAAATGATACGGGAATTTCTCCCTGTTCTCTGCAATCAGTGCAATAAGCCTCCATGCGTCCGAGTCTGTCCTACCAGGGCAACATTTAAGGATAAGAAGAATGGTATAGTAATGATGAAAGAGTCATTATGTGTTGGATGCAAGGCCTGCATGACAGCGTGTCCATATAATGCCCGTTATTATAACAGG
>Ga0209013_10002415_pt1 | contig 16948 bp, 13 predicted proteins | sample Cruoilmetagenom2_FD_187291 | JGI IMG/M metagenome (GOLD analysis project Ga0209013, IMG submission 187291) | Oil polluted marine microbial communities from Coal Oil Point, Santa Barbara, California, USA - Sample 2 (SPAdes) (version 2) | ecosystem: Environmental > Aquatic > Marine > Oil seeps ...
CCTCCACTCATACCCGCAGCAAAATTCCTGCCTGTCTTACCAAGAACAACCACGCGTCCACCTGTCATATACTCGCAGCAATGATCACCAACGCCCTCAACCACTGCGGTGGCCCCACTGTTTCGCACTGCAAATCGTTCACCTGCCACACCGGATATGTAGATCTCGCCGGTAGTGGCTCCATATAATACAGTATTACCAATGATAATATTCTGGTCCGATTCGAAGGTAGATCCTTCGGGAGGAACTACAATGATGCGGCCACCAGAAAGGCCCTTACCCAGGTAATCATTTGTATCTCCTTCCAGGTAGAATTCCACGCCGGGGACCAGGAAAGCACCAAAACTTTGTCCGGCCGATCCTGCAAACCGTGCCTTGATGGTGCCTTCAGGTAAGCCTCCACTGCCATGAAGCCTGGCAATACGGCCGGATAACATGGCTCCGGTGGCCCGGTCAGTATTTTTTATGGGCAAATGGATGGTCACAGGTTCCTTTTCATGAATGGCCTTACCAGCCTGTTCAATAAGGTCGCGGTCCAGGATTTTATCTATTTTGTGATGCTGTGATTCAACTTTATAAAGTGGATTTCGTTGGGCAGCAGGTAAAAATGCTGTAAGGTCGCTCAGATCGAGGTTCTTAATTTTCCAGTGGGAGGCTGCTTCATCCCTGCTTAGCAGGTCAGACCTTCCCACAATCTCATTAAAGGAACGGAATCCCAATTCAGCAAGATTTTCACGCACCTCTTCAGCCACAAAACGGAAATAATTTTCCACAAAGTCAGCTTTTCCGCGAAACCGCTTTCTTAATTCCACATCCTGGGTGGCTACACCCACAGGACACGTATTCAGATGGCACTTGCGCATCATCACACATCCCATAACTACCAGTGCGCTGGTGGCGAAGCCAAATTCTTCCGCACCCAGCAGGGCAGCCATGATCACGTCCCGCCCTGTTTTCATCTGTCCGTCTGCCTGCAATACAACCTTTTTCCGCAGGTTGTTCATGACCAGGGTCTGTTGCGTTTCAGCCAGACCGATTTCCAGTGGCAATCCGGCATGCTTAATGGAGGAGGAGGGGCTCGCACCTGTTCCACCCTCAGCTCCACTAATGGTGATCAGGTCGGCCGATGCTTTCGCCACACCGGCTGCAATGGTCCCCACACCTGTTTCAGATACAAGCTTTACCGAAATTTTTGCTTCGGGATTGACATTTTTAAGGTCAAATATCAATTGGGCCAGGTCCTCAATAGAGTAGATATCGTGGTGTGGAGGCGGTGAAATCAAGGTGATCCCGGGAATGGAATAGCGGGTTTTAGCAATGATCTTGTCTACTTTGTGTCCGGGAAGCTGTCCCCCCTCTCCGGGTTTTGCTCCCTGTGCAACTTTGATCTGGATCTCATCGGCGTTTACCAGGTATTCGGTGGTAACCCCAAATCGTCCGCTGGCCACCTGTTTGATGGAACTGCGTTTTGAATCGCCATTTTCCAGGGGTATAAATCGCGCCGGGTCTTCACCCCCTTCACCCGTATTGCTTCTTCCACCGATTCGGTTCATGGCAATGGCCAATGCCTCATGGGCCTCTCTGCTAATGGAGCCGTAAGACATGGCGCCTGTCACAAAGCGCTTCATAATGTTTTCGATGGGCTCAACCTCATCGATGGGAATGGCATTCCTCTTATAGGAGAGCAGACCTCTCAGGAAACCGGGCCGTGTAGTCTCACAGTCAACCAGGGTAGCGTATTCCTTATATTTATTGTAGTCGTTGTTGCGGGTACTCCACTGCAACAGGGCGATTGATTCCGGGTTCCATGCATGTTGCTCCCCGTATTTACGGTAGGAGTAAACTCCTTCGGTGAGAATCATGGAGTGCACATCCTCAGTATACGCCTTTCGGTGGGGAATGAGAACCTCTTCGGAAATCTCTTCCAGGCCAATCCCTCCTATGCGGGAAACGGTCCCTTCAAAATATTTATCAATGACGGAAGAATGGACACCAATGGCTTCGAAAATCTGGGCTGCCCGATAGCTTCGAAGAGTGCTGATCCCCATTTTTGAAAGGATCTTCAATAAACCTTTATTGATGGCCTGTATGTAATTCTCCTGGGCTTTGTCAAAATCCTGCTGTATGACCCTTTTCTCCACGAGCTGTTCAATAATGGCAAAGCTCATGTATGGATTGATAATGCTGGCTCCGTACCCGAACAACAGGGCAAAGTGCATCACTTCACGTGGTTCTGCCGACTCTACCACGATATCGATCTGCATCCTCTTCCGGCAATTGATCAGGTGATGATGAACAGCTGAAACCGCCAGCAGGGAAGGGATGGGAGCCTTTTCCCTGGTGATATCCCTGTCAGTCAATATGATATAATTGTTATTTTCATCCACTGCCTCTTCTGCCATGCGGCAGATCTCATCCAAAGCCTGCTCCAATCCCTTTGCGCCCCTCTTTGCATCATAATGCATGGAAAGTACCCGGTTTGAGAAGCCTTTATAGCGAAGGTTTTTCACTACCTGGAAATAGGTGTTGTTGATGACGGGGCTCTTAAATTTGACCATTTTTACATGGTCGGGTGTTGTATCCAGGACATTGGTTTGCAAAGATCCCAGGTAGCCGGTAAGTGTCATCACCATCTCTTCGCGAATGGGGTCAATTGCAGGATTGGTCACCTGGGCAAAAAGCTGTTTAAAATAGGCGAAGAGCCTGTAGGGTTTTTTACTTAATACTGTTATGGGGACATCATTTCCCATGGATCCGATGGGTTCTTTTCCCGATTCCGCCATGGGCTTGATAATGGTCTCAATATCCTCCCTGCTATAATTGAACGAAGCAAGGTAACGTTTGTAGTCATCACCAAGTCCGGGGGGGATGATGTTCCCGGCCTGGATCTGCTCCAGGTTGACCATGTTTTTGCCTATCCAACTCATATAAGGATGTGCCGATGCGAGTTGGGCTTTCAACTCCTCATCCCTGTGGACCTTTCCCTCCTGCACATCCACCAGGATGATCTTTCCAGGCTTGAGCCTCCCTTTTTCACGGATATCTTCCGCCGGAAATGTCTGCACACCCACTTCCGAACCCATCACCATCAGGTCGTCCTTGGTGATCACATACCTGGAGGGACGCAATCCGTTCCGGTCAAGCATACCTCCGATGTACCTTCCATCGCTGAAAATCAGTGAGGCTGGTCCGTCCCAGGGTTCCAAGAAGGTGGAGTGGTACTGGTAAAAAGCCTTTAATTCCGGGGAGATGGGATTTTGGTCGTTCCATGATTCCGGGATCAGGACAGACATGGCGTAGGGAATGGATTTCCCGCTCATGATGAGGAATTCCAATGCATTATCCAGGGAGGCAGAATCACTTTTATCTGGTTCAATCACAGGATAGATCTTTTCCAGATCACCCAAAACATCTGATTTCAGAATTGATTCGCGGGCCTGCATCCAGAAGCGGTTGCCTTTGACAGTGTTGATCTCTCCGTTATGGGCCAGCATGCGGAATGGCTGTGCCAGGTCCCAGCTGGGGAATGTATTGGTACTGAACCTGGAATGCACCAAAGCAATGGCACTTTGAATCCGGTCGTCCTGAAGGTCTAGGTAATATTCGCCCAACTGTTCAGAAGTTAGCATTCCTTTATATATCAAGATCTTTGTGGAGAGACTGGGCAGGTAAAAAAAACTTTTCTGCTTCAGGCTTGAGGCTGCTATGTGCTTTTCGACTCTTTTTCTCAATATGTACAGTTTCCGTTCCAGTTCATCTTGCTCAAGATCAGCTCCAAGCAGGATTTGTTTGATATTGGGCTCAGCACCCCTTGCAATATCACCAATGGTGCTGTTATCCCTTGGGACCTCCCTGAATCCTATGAGTTGGATCCCCTCATCATTTACAAACTGAACCAGGATCTCTTCACATTTTTTGGCCTCTGCAGGATCTTGTGGAAGGAACACCAGGCCGGTTCCAAACTGACCTTCAGGTGGAATGGAGTAGCCCTGGATAAGATAGAAATCCCTGGGTATCTGGATCATCACTCCTGCACCATCCCCGGTTTTACTATCTGCACCCTCTGCACCCCGGTGCGTCATATTTACAAGGGTTTCAAGTCCCCTTTGGATGATCGCATGGGATCTTTTCCCTTTCAGATGTGCTACGAATCCTATCCCACAGTTGTCATGTTCAAATGCGCTTCTGTATAGTCCTGCCTGTTTGGGTCTCTCTTTTTTCATAACAACTGCTACTTTGTTGATGCATAATTATAAAAAAAACCGTTCTCTTTTTGATTGAGAACGGCTTTTTTATATTTCAGTTCATTCCATTCTCATCCGGACCACTTAATCCTCTTGGTCATACTCCTTTTTTCCGTGTTTGAATGTGATTTCATGTCGATTTTATTGATCACAAAGATACGTAATTTAATTACGAATCAAAACTTGTGAGTGACCGAAAACTATATTTTAGCAAGTAAAAGGTGTTGATAACTACTAAATTGACAGTGTTGTTTCAGTTATATGTTAATATTGGGATGTCCAATCATAAACCTGCCTTGACCAATTGAAGTCGATTCATTAAATTGCGACTGATATGAAACGCATCTCCACCCACCTCCTGATCATTACCTTGCTTTTTGCATCGAACCTGATCCAGGGTCAGAACACGGCACTTCTTTTAATAGACATCCAGGATTTCTACTTTCCGGGAGGAAGGCTCCAACTGGAAAATCCGGAAGTAGCAGGAATGAATGCCGGGCTTTTGCTGGATCAATTCAGAAAAAGTGAACTGCCGGTATATCATGTACGACATAATTTTGAACCGGGAGGGAACATTCACCATTATGTAAAGCCAATCAGTGGTGAAACAGTTATTTCCAAGGACCAGGTCAATGCTTTTATCGATACAGATCTGATGGCTGTAATACAGGCGGATTCCATTGAACAATTGGTGGTCTGTGGGATGCAAACACACATGTGTGTGGAAGCTGTGGTGAGAGCAGCCCATGATAAAGGTTTCTCATGCCTGCTTGTTTCCGATGCCTGTGCTACCCGTGCACTCCAATACAGGGAGCACATCATTCCTGCAAAAAACGTTCATTTCTCCACCATAAAATCCCTTCAGGGGGCCTATGCCAGGATAACTACCACTGAAGAATTGTTAAGTGACTTCGATCAATTCGAAAGGTAGAAAGAGGGGTATCATCATTTATATTAACTTTGGCTTCTCATCAATTTCTCATCTATGAGCTTACTGGACCAATTAAAGCACTACACACAGGTAGTGGCAGATACCGGGGATTTTGAGAGCATGAAACAATATAAACCTGTGGATGCTACAACCAATCCATCACTGATTTATGCAGCGGCTCAAAAGGAAGCATATGCCCATGTGGTTGAACGCGCCATTGGTTTCGGAAAACAATCTGGTGGAACGGGAGTAGAACAACTTTCCAACACCATGGATATGCTGGCAGTAGCATTCGGAATGGAGATTTTAAAAATTGTACCCCGTCGGGTTTCTACCGAAGTAGATGCCAGATTGTCCTATGATATAGAAGGAACCACCAGGAAGGCCCGAAAATTAATTGGCCTCTACGAAGAGAATGGTATTTCGAGGGAGAAGATTCTCATTAAAGTTGCGGCTACCTGGGAAGGTGTCAATGCTGCGCGTGAACTGGAAATGGAGGGCATTCATTGTAACCTCACGCTTCTTTTCAGCATGGCTCAGGCCATTGCATGTGCAGAGGCAAATGTGCAGCTTATTTCCCCATTTGTGGGGCGTATATATGACTGGCACAGAAAAGAGCGTGGCGTAGACCATATCCCTGGTTCAGAAGATCCAGGGGTGCTTTCAGTCATAAACATATATCACTATTACAAGAGGTTTGGCTACAGGACTGAAGTGATGGGTGCATCTTTCAGGAATACCGAAGAGATTATTGAGCTTGCAGGTTGCGACCTGCTCACCATCTCCCCGGTTTTACTTGGAGAATTGGAGAAAAGTGATGCTCAAATGGTGAAGAAGTTGGATGAGAATGAATCCAAACGTATGGACCTGGAAAAGATTACCCTCGATGAGAAAGGCTTCCGCTGGATGCATAATGAAGATCCCATGGCAGTGGAAAAACTGTCAGACGGAATCAGAAGGTTTACCAACGACCTGTTCAGACTTGAGGAATTTGTGGGAGGAAAAATGAATTGATTTTATGAAGCAATGAATAGTGGTAGTAAAGAAGAGATCAAAGAGATACTGGCCAGAGAAGCTGAAGCCATAAACTCCATCCCTGTGAATGGGAACTTTGCGAGGGTAGTGGAGATGATTCATGAAAAGGTACATGGTCGTGGAGGAAAAATCATTGCCAGTGGCATGGGAAAGGCGGGCCATGTGGCCAATCATATGGCCACAACCCTTAGCTCCACCGGTACACCTGCCCTTTTTCTTCACCCCAGTGAGGCTCAGCATGGCGACCTGGGGGTGATCAGGGAGAATGACGTTCTACTGGTACTGTCTAACTCTGGCAAAACCCGGGAGATCCTGGAACTGGTGCAACTGACCCACTCCCTTCATCCTGGTATTCCGGTTGTGATTATCACAGGGAACCCGGATGGACCACTGGCCCGTCAATCAAGTCTGGTGCTTTTTACAGGGAATCCCGAAGAGATCTGCCCGTTGGGTTTGACCCCCACTACTTCAGCCACCACCATGGCTGTGATCGGTGATGTACTGGTCGTATTACTGATGAAAAAAATCAAGTTCACCGCTTCAGATTATGCAAAGAGGCACCATGGAGGATACCTGGGGCAAAAATCAAGGGAGTCTTTATATGAGAATCAATAGGGAGGAGTGTGCCGGACTGGTCATCGATATCCAGGAGAAGCTTTTTCCTCATATGGATCAGCAGGAGGAGTTGCTCAGGAAATCTCTTATCCTGATTGAAGGCATGCAGCTATTAGGAGTACCGATGATGATCACCGAGCAGTATCCGAAAGGATTGGGCCCCACCATTCAACAGGTTCATCAGGCAATGGGAAACTGCCTCCCCATTGAAAAAATATCCTTTTCATGTTGTGATGAACCGGCATACCATGAGGCTCTCCAACGATTGGGAAGAGATAAGGTGATTATCTGTGGCATCGAAGCCCATGTGTGTGTATTGCAAACTGTAATTGATCTGGTTGCATCAGGTTACGATCCGGTGGTGGTGTCAGATTGTACCTCCTCCCGCAGTCCGGAGGATAAGCGATGGGCCATCGAAAGGATGCTTTCAGAGGGGGCAATCATTACAACCTGTGAATCCATCCTTTTTGAATTAACCAGGGTGGCGGGAACCGATGAGTTTAAGGCTATCTCGCACCTTGTCAAATAATCACGGGAAGATATGCAACATATTTATGCTGTTGGAGAGACCATTCTGGATATTATTTTCAAGGACCATCAACCCAGGACTGCAAAGCCCGGGGGGTCGTCCTTTAATGCTTCCATTACCCTGGGTCGCCTGGATGCTCCCATCACATTCATTAGTGAGATGGGCAATGACAGGGTGGGAGATCTGATCCTGGACTTTATGAATGAGAATGGGGTGGATGCAAATTATCTCTCCAGGTATGAAAATGGTCAATCTGCCATCGCACTTGCTTTTCTCAATGAGAAAAGTGATGCAGAGTACCAATTCTACAAAGATTATCCCCACCAGCGTCTTAATGTGGAGTTTCCGGAGTTTAAAAAGGATGACCTGCTTGTGTTTGGTTCATTCTATGCGCTGAACCCGGGCATTCGTCCAAGGGTAAGGGAGTTGCTTGTAAAAGCCAGGAAAGCGGGGGTAACCATCATGTATGATCCCAATTTCAGAAGTACCCATGCACCGGAACGCACTGACCTGCTTTCGGTGATCAAGGAAAACATGGGTTTTGCTACCATTGTGAGGGCCTCAGATGAGGACCTGATCAACATTTTCGATGTGGATAATCCTGATGAAGCCTGGGCACTTGTCCGCCCCCATTGTTCAATTCTGATTTATACGGCCAACGCAGATGGAGTCCATCTCAGAACAGATGACCTTGATCTTCAACTTGCGGTGGAACGAATCGAACCCATAAGTACCATTGGGGCAGGGGATACCTTTAATGCAGGCATACTTTATGGACTCTTTCGAAACGGGTATACCAATAGAGAGATCAGGAGCCTGGGCAAGTTCCAGTGGGAGGAGCTAATTGATGGGGCCATCCAGTTTTCCAGGGAAGTGTGCCTGAGTTATGATAACTATCTTCCCCTTGAATTTGCTGAAAAAGTAAAACAAAAGTACAAATGATGGGAAAAAGAAAACTTGGAAAATCTGGAGTTGAAGTCTCCTCGGTTGCATTGGGAGCATGGGCCATCGGTGGATGGATGTGGGGTGGATCGGATCGCAAGGACTCCATCAAAGCCATTCATGCATGCCTGGATCATGGGATCACCTCCATTGATACGGCCCCGATCTACGGATTTGGACATTCTGAAAGGGTTTTAGGAGAGGCAATTAAGGGCAAGCGTGATCAATATGAGATACTTACAAAGTCAGGCATGCGCTGGGAAGGAACCAGTGGAGAGTATTACTTTACCACCCGGGACAATGAGGGAAATAGCAAGGATGTCTACAAGTACTCCGGGCGTGAAAGTCTGATCCGGGAATGCGAAGAGAGCATGGAAAGGCTGGGAACCGACTATATCGACCTCTACCAGATTCACTGGCCTGATCTGACAACTCCCATTGAAGAGGCCATGGAAGCTTTTCAGATGTTGCTTGATCAGGGTAAGATCCGTGCTGCCGGGGTTAGCAATTACTCTGTAGAACAGATGCAAAAAGCTGCCTGTGTGCTGGAACTCAGTACCAATCAAATGCCCTATAGCATGGTCCGTCGTGAAATCGAAGATGATATTGTTCCGTGGTGTATTGAGAACCATTGCGGTATACTGGCGTACAGTCCATTGCAAAGGGGATTGCTCACTGGTAAAATCACCCCGGATTATCCTTTTGCACCCGGGGATTCCCGACCAGAGCTACCTCATTTTAAAATCAATAATCTGATTAAAACCAATCAGTTTCTGGATGAAATCAGACCATTGGCCGAGGAGAAAGGGGCTACGCTGTCCCAGCTTGTTATTCAGTGGACACTTCGGCAACCCGGTATTACAGTAGCTCTGGTAGGTGCCAGGGACGAGGCGCAGGTGAAACTAAATGCCGGAGCCTTACAGGTGGTCTTATCAGAGGATGATTTAAAGTTTATTAATGAAAAACTGTTGACCTTAAACCTGGACCTGGAATAATAACTCAAGATAGCAGTATGTTATCGATATAGGCCAATTCATCACGGGAGAATTTCAGGTTATGAATGGTGCCGGCATTGATCTCCAGCTGGTTTACTGAACTGGCACCTATCACGACAGATGTAACCTGTTTTCGGCTCAGAATCCATGCCAGGGCCATTTGGGCCAGGGTCTGTCCCCGTTGCTCAGCATGTTGATTCAATGCTTTTATTTTTACCAGAATATCAGCTTTAAGATGATCTTCTTGCAGGAAAATGCTTTCACTGGCGATCCTTGAATCTGCCGGAATCCCATTCAGGTACCTGTCGGTGAGTAATCCCTGGGCGAGGGGACTGAAAGGAATGCATCCAACTCCTCTTTTTTCCAGGACACTCAGCAATTCTTCTTCCACCCATCGCTCAAACATATTATACTTTGGCTGGTGGATCAAACAAGGGGTACCCAGATTCTGAAGGATGTCAATTGCCTGCTCCGTTTGATCTGCATCATAATTGGATATTCCCACATAGAGTGCTTTGCCTTGCTGAACAGCACTGTGAAGAGCCCCCATTGTCTCCTCCAGTGGGGTATCCGGATCGGGCCGATGGGAATAGAATATATCCACATAATCAAGCCCCATTCTTTTAAGGCTCTGGTCCAGGCTTGCCAATACGTATTTCCTGCTACCCCATTCCCCATAGGGACCCTCCCACATCAGATAACCGGCCTTTGTGGATATGATCAATTCATCCCGGTGTGCTCCCAATTCAGATTGCAGGATGTTCTTCATATTTATTTCAGCACTACCCGGAGGAGGACCATAATTGTTGGCAAGGTCAAAGTGGGAAATTCCCATATCGAAAGCTTTGAGAAGGATATCTTTCATCTTCTGATAATCTCCCAAACCTCCGAAATTATGCCAGAGGCCCAGGGAAATAGCAGGCAACAGGAGTCCGCTGTTACCACACCTGTTGTACTTCATGTTGAGATACCGATCTTTGGATGCAAAATATGCCATATCGTTTGATTTTGATTTTTTATCTTTTGAAGAGTGGTATTTTATAGAAGATTGAATAGGAGAATCCGAATCCGCGATCAGCTGCTCCGGATCCATACCCGGGAATCATTTGAGGAGTCACCAACGGATCCATCTCGGGATTCAGCAGGATCTTGTATCGTACGCTCCATCCCAGGAAGAAATTGGACACTATTTCTGTCTTCATACCACCTACTAATTCTAACCAGTTGGCTATCAGGGAGTTTTCATATGAATCCAGGACGAAATCTCCCCAATAACCATTGGGAATGAGTACATTTTCAGCTTGGTGATTGAATATTGATACTCCATATCGGAAACCCAGAAAAAGACTATGGTGAACAGATCTGTCTTTTACAGGTAGCAGGTTATAATCAACACCTGCCCTGGCATAGGCTCCGCTTGAAGCGTAATCAAAAAGATCTTCACTTTCAGAAATGTGGTTATAACCTATCTCAAAAACCGGAAATATGTTTTTATATATTTCAACATCCACAGAAAACTCTGTTCCAATTTCTGATGGATTGGCGAAAATATACGCAAACCGGGCCAAATCGATCCCGATTCTTGGACCATAGGTACGCAATGTATCCTGTCCGGCCAAAGGCTGTACAAGCATCAGGAGAAATACTCCCTTAAAAATATATCCACAAATGCTCTTCATTCTGTTCAAGCTCAGCGTCAATCACGGAGTTTATGGGCTCAATGGTGTCGATCATTGTTTTGGAATATTGAAAACTTTCGATGGTAAACATTGCTGCGAATCCACACGTATAGGACATCATGTAAAATTCAGTAGTATGATTGATTCTCAGGGTGTCGGTTTGCTCATTAATATCCAGAATAAAACGGGAGTAATCGTTATGGGAATCCAGTGGTACTACGATCCTTGAGAGGCTTACTGAATCATAAATGAGGCTATCGGGTCGACCATCCCTGATCCCAAACATGGTAACTCCTGAAATGATGGTATCGTTAACTACACCTTCCTCAATGGTTTTGAACCGCGCCACCAAATCCGATTGACTGTAATCATCGCAAATATCCAGCGTGGTGCAGGAGCTTAGCAATAGAAGGAAAAATAGTGGTATTGATCTGATCTTCATTTCAGGCGATAATATGAACAAAGATGATAAAAGCGACGAAAAGAAACAAAGCTATTATAAAGTAATTGAACCATGTTATTTCTTATCTTGTATTGCGTTTTACCAAATATGATCCGATATGAAGGAAAAACAAAAAAAGCAAGTAGCAGTTCAGAATGCTGTCATGGCAGTTGTGGAAAAAAACAGGACCAAGTGGCAGACGGTTGGTGAATTTAAGAACAAGATTAACAGTTTCGTATGGAACCTTCAGAAGATTGAGGATTACAAAGCTGTCCTTCAAATCGATCTGGCACCCTTAAAGGAGAGAAGGAACAGGTCCAAACTGGAATTACTTGACCAGGTATTTCCTATTACCAGTGTCCTGAGTGTTTATGCCCATGATATGGGAGACTCTAAGCTGGAGAAAGTAGTCAACAAGAAATTCAGCGCACTTGAAAAGTTGAAATATGACCTGCTGGCCTCTTATTGTATCAAAGTCCTGAAGACCTCTGAAAAGCTGCTCGACCAATCCAAAGATCAGGTTAAAAAGTCGCCTAAACATATAATCACTGATTATGGACTGACTGTTAAGCATTTGGATAGCCTTCAGGCTGTGCTGGATGATTATATAAGAGCGAATAAAAAATTCAGTGAAACCAGGTTGAGTAAAAGGAAAAGCAAGATAAAACTTAACAGTCGCATCCGTGAAAATAATTTATTGCTCAAGGGAAGCATTGACCGGATGATGCACATGTTCCGTGACACTCAGAGACCTTTCTACAATGCCTACATAAAGGCAAGGATTCCTGTAGATGTGGATGAAACAGCTTCCATAAAGCCTGCAACAACGCCGAAGAAGCCGCCTGCAGTAAAGAAGCCGCCTGTAGTAAAAAAGGCACCTGTAGTAAAGAAGCCGCCTTTAGCGAAGAAGCCAATTGCAGTAAAGAAGCCACCGGCCAACAAAGGTTCTGGTACTGAACAGACTTAACTGCTCAGAACCTGGATACGCTTTATTCCTTTGATTTCAGGTTTTTCTCAAGCCAGTCCAGGTACTCCCTAAAAAGGAATATCCTGCTGTTCATATCGTAGGCTACACCATGAGTCCCTGGAGGATAAATCTTCAGATCAATGCTTTTTTCATTATCGATCAAGGCCTTGGCCAATTGAAAAGTATTCTGTGGATGCACATTATCGTCCATCAGCGAATGAACCAGCATCATTTTTCCTTCAAGGTTTCCAGCCAGTGTTACCATGGAACTGCTGTGGTATCCCTCTTCATTCTCTTCCAGGAGTCCCATGTATTTCTCTGTAAGGACACAATCGTAATTCTTATGATCTGAAATGGCTGCAGTGACAATGCCTGCCTTAAATACTTCGGGGTGGAGGAGGAGGGACATGCCTGCAGCGAAACCGCCAAAGCTGTGGCCCATGATCCCGATTCGTTCCCTGTCAATCCAGGACTCCTTTGCCAGGAATTCAGCCGCTTCAGCGAAATCATGGCTCTCCCATTTACCCAATTGCTTGTGTACAATCTTCTCAAATTCGCTACCATATCCGCCATTACCACGGTTGTTGATGTTGGCAACCACGAAACCACGTTGGGCCAGGTATTGATGCCATCCACTGGTTTCAAAGGTATTGTAGACACCCTGGGAACCTGGTCCACCATAAACGTCCAGGAGCAAAGGATAAGATCTCTCCGGATCAAAGTTCATGGGTTTGATCAGGAAGCCATCGATTTTCTGACCATCCGAAGTAGTGAAGGAAAACAGCTCTTTTCCGGCATATTCATACTCCTCCAGGTAAGTGAGTGTGTTCTCATGACCGGCCAGGTTTTTCATCAGTTTCCCTTTTCCATCAAGCAGGTCAATTGTGGAAGGTGACTTTACATCCGAATAACTATCAATTAGATAACGGCCTGTGGGTGCCACATTTACCCTGTGATTTCCTTTTGTTGAAGTAATCTGTTGTTTCCCTTTCCCATTGAATTTCACACTGTAGAGGTTTCGTTCCATGGGTGATATTTCACAGGAGAGATAATAAAGTCTCTTTTTCACGGGATCAATGGCCTCGATTCCAATAACATCAAATTTACCCTGTGTAGGTTGACTCAGGAGGTTCCCATCATAATCATACTGGTAAATATGTGAGTATCCACTTATATCTGAGATCCAAAAGAAGGAATCCATCTCTTCAGGAAAGTAGAAGAGGTGAAGCTCTCCTGCAAAAAAATCAAAAATATCGATCCAGGCGTCTGATTGTTCCTCAAGGATCATGCTTTTCTCACCGGTCTTTACATCAAACATGTACAATTTCATATGGTTTTGTGCCCTGTTCATCCAAACTACAGCCAGGGTGTTTTCCCTGGATGTCCAGTAGATCCTTGGCATATAGCCACCCTCTGGGTCGAAGTCAAGCCATTGTTTGGTGCCATCCTCAATGTTGAGGATCCCAAGACTCTCAACCGGAGGTGCATCTCCCACTTTTGGGTAGGGGATCTCCATGTATTCGGGGTGCTGGCCTGAAAAATCGGTCAGTTTGTAAACGGGGACCTCACGCTCATCTGTTTGCCAAAATGCGATGTACTTGCTGTCGAAGGACCACTCCCAGGCCTGCACCAATCCGAACTCCTCCTCATTTGCCCATCCGAACCGGCCATTGTAATATTTGTCTTTTCCATCTTTAGTAAGTTGTGAATGTTGGCCGGTAACCATGTCAAAGACAAACAGGTTGCCCTCTTTTCCATACCCTACTTTTTTCCCATCGGGAGAAACCTCAGCAGTGAAAGCCCCTTCAACGATGGGCTTCATGGTTTTATCTTCTATTGAGTAAATGTAATAATCAGCATTGCCGGAATACCTCCAAATGCGCTCAAAATTGGTTTGAAAAAGCAGGTACTGGTAATCTCTGGTCCACTGGAAGGTCCGATAACCGAAAGACTCCTCTGTTCCCGGAAAGGTATGATCGCTTTCACTAAAGACCAGCTCTTCGGTTTGAGTCTTCACATCATAGGTCCAGATCTGCTGGTTCCGGCCTTCACTTTTTGAAAAAGAGTACCGGTCCCCCTCTTCAATCCACTGAACTCCCTTGGGTCCCTGGTCGCCCCGCAGCGACCTTCCGGCAAAAAATGCTTCCCTAAATGAACTGTATTGTTTCTTCTGTGCAGTACCTGTTAATGAGATAAGGATCAACACTGCTGCTATACTCAATTTTCTCATGTTGAATGAATTTGGTTTTGAAGGAGGCAAATCTAAGAAAAATGATCTGATGAACCGATCATTCCAGGACCTTCAGTGCATTTTTATGCAGGATCATCTCCAATTGTTCTCTCTCCAACTTCATGGTTTTCAGCAGTTCCAGCATTGGAAAGCTGGTGTTGTCGGTCCCGTACAAAATTTTCGAGACATGTTTCTGAAGAAAGAGCCTCGACTGTTGATGGTCCCTGTTCAAGGCATTGAATCCGCTGGTCCCGGAGATATCACAATATAAATTATCGTACTCCTCAAGCAGCCTGTCAATGATCCCGAATGCCTTGATGGAACCCTTCTGATGGATATGTTTTGGACGCTGGAGGGAACTGATATTGTTCCAGAAATCGGGACCGTGCCCAATGAACCTTATCCCGGGAAATTGACGGATCCTGTTTTCAAGAGAGGCGAAATCATACAGGATCCCGGGAAAGTAAACCTGGTTTCTTTTGATTTTCCGCTTAAGGATCCCGGTTTTTTCGGCAAATTGTGTGATGTAGTACCGGGATACCCCGTTGTACTTATCATTCATCAATCGCTCCAGGATCCACTGGAAAAACCCTTCCTTGTTCCGGATATATTGCATCCTGGGATTCTCCATATGAAAAATGATCGCCAGTCCATGCTTCTGAACGATCTCAAGGTAGCTTTCCACCACCGGATCTTCCCACTTGTTCGATACTTTCAGTTCTCCACATCCTTTGATACCCAACGTATTAAATTGATCGAATTGCTCTTTCAAATTGTCGGTAGCCGGATCGGGAGCATAAAATGGAACAAAGCGATCGGGGTATTTGGTGCAAGCCTCCAGAACAGAGTGCCGGTGAAGATCCATATGCAATGCCGGTATGGGTGGATTTATCTCCTCCCATGTGAGCAGCCAGCTCTGGTCAACACCCTTTTGGTCCATGGACCGGATAATGGTATCAGCATCATACCTTGCCAGGTCAACATGCATATGGGCATCGATTATTCTCATCTCTTTTTCACTTCCATCTCCTTTTTACCGGGTTCTTTAAGGATCCTGGATATAATCTGATTTATCTCGCCGGCCCTGGTGATCATCATTAAATGGGATCCCTCATCCACAAGATAATCATAATGGATATTTTTAATGGGGATCGTATGGTCATTATCGCCATGAATGTGGACAATCTGGCTCGAATACGATGTCCGGTCCCAATTGATGATCATGTCAACTGCCCTTTTCATATAGACGGGGTCCTTTGCTTTTAACATCGCTTTGTAAGTTTCAGGGTCATGTTTGCGGTCGGGTTCCACAATTCCCTGGAGAATCCGGGCTCCTCCTTTGGTAAGCCTTTTTGGAACGATCCTGTTTAGGCGAAACTTTTGCTGAAATGTATACCTTTCCGGTAACTCGGAAGTAGATTTTGCACTGGAAATAACAATGGTCCTTAGCGGATTAAGGGTATCGGTGAGCTCGGTACAGATCATGCCTCCCAGGGAAACCCCCATCAGGATAAAAGGTACAGATGGATCAATTTCAGGAATAAATCGATGTGCGTAGTTTGCAAGACTTTCTCTTTTATCAGGGACAGGAAAAGAGATGTGCACGGTATCATATCCACGGGGAATCTGAAGATGCTTGAATAACCTGGCATCTGATCCCTGACCAGGGAAGAGGTAGATGATGGTGTCCTGTACGACAGGCTCTTTCCCCAAAGTTATTCCGGAAACCATGATGCACCATGCTATGAAAACAGTTGATTTCAATCAACAATGAGTTAGGAAGAGGATATGGTATAGAACGATCTTTTCGGGCCTGGTATTGTTTGCAATTTCAGCAAGTTCAATGACAAGAAAAATACATTCTTCATGATCAATATGTTTTGATACTATATTCCTGAATCACCCGCGCATAATCGATACAATACTGCATATCCTCCTTTGAGACTTTAATGGCAGCACCGGTTCTCGCAAACTCTTCCACTGATCTTATCCCAGCTTCGTAGACGATCCTGGCAAATACTCCTCCTACACCAGTTTGTGTTTTTTTTTTATATATTGCATTTTTGTTTTTACTAAATCTTTTATTATTTTTGAATTATCCTCTTCTTCTCTTTCGGCAATTCTGATTTTATTTTTTATTTCAGAAATTTTTTTTTCATTTAATTTATCTTGAAATTTTAAAAAACTATATTTAATCTTCTCTTCAAATTCTGCTTTATCCTTCTTAGTATTATCTTTCTCACGAAATATTTTATTAAACACTTTTCTTTCTGGTTCTGTCATCTCTTCAGAAAGTTTCTTATAATCATCAATTTCATTCGTTTTTAAATTGAAACTTT
>Ga0209013_10002416_pt1 | contig 16946 bp, 15 predicted proteins | sample Cruoilmetagenom2_FD_187291 | JGI IMG/M metagenome (GOLD analysis project Ga0209013, IMG submission 187291) | Oil polluted marine microbial communities from Coal Oil Point, Santa Barbara, California, USA - Sample 2 (SPAdes) (version 2) | ecosystem: Environmental > Aquatic > Marine > Oil seeps ...
ACCGTAGGCTCCATAATAACGCCGTCAAGATGGCTTGCAACTCTTATTGTTCCGCCCATGCTTTTGTTGTCACCAAAAGCTATGTGCACTGTGCCTATGGCTTTCTCGTCCTCAAGCACTTCTCCTGTAATCTGGGCTTTATCGTGAGTTCCAATTCCTAGTTCCGCAAGATTAAATGCAAGTTTCCCGAAAGGCTCCATAATTGAGTACAGTTTTTCTCCAGAGGCCCCTCCTGTTATTTCAGTAGCAAATCCCTCTTCGACCTTAACGTTTATAACTTGATTCTCAAGTTTGCCAACTCCAGCCATAGAACCGTCAAAAACTATAAAACCCTCCGAGCGTCCTTCCATCGGCGCTACATATGCCTCTCCTGCGGGAAGGTTGCTAAAGTCCCCAGGCTTATGGTTTAAGCCTGTGTCCGAGTGTCCTTCTCTACCTTCAACTACTAGATTTATATCGGTCCCCTTTTCACTTGTAATTCTTATATTCGATCCATTGCTGATTATTTCAGCAAGTTTATCACTCTTTTTGGCTATCTCTTTGTAATCGGCGTTTAGTGTTCTTGTCATCATATCCTCAGTAATTCCTGGAAGGGTAGCGATGCGAACACCCGCTTTGCTTGCCGCTCTTCTTGAATCTGTGTGGCTCAGGGATTTTGAGGTTGGAATGAGGATTACGTCTACCAACTTCATAAGTTCCGCAACTGGTTCAGGAGGCTCCTCCCCATTTGATTTAGGGGTTATTATTTCTGTAAGCATTGCCTCTGTCCCCAAGTCTTTAGCGGCTTCCCAAAGGGCATATCCTATTTTTCTTGCCGGTTCGTCAGTTATTATGAGAACCCTCTCTCCTTTTTTTGCTGCCATACAATCATTAAGAGCAATGTCTGCTGCGTTCTTTAGTTTATCCATTTCATACCTCCAATATTGCATAATCCTTGTGTTTAATAACGGCAATATTATAATATGCCCTATCTTAGTAGTTCTTGTAAGGTCTAATTTTAATCTGTAACTGCTAATATAAAGGGGAAATAAAATGTCCAGGATCGGTTTAGTTGCCCCATATTGGAACAACATAACAAAGGAAGAACTTGTAGAAATTGCACTGCTCGCCGAGGATCTCGGATACGACTCGATTTGGGTTCCCGAGATGTGGGGTCGCGATGCTTTCTCGATCCTGGGGCTTCTCGCCTCTCACACAAAGATAATCAAACTCGCCACAGGAATAATCTCCGTATATAGCCGTACGCCGGCCATAATTGCCCAGACCGTTGCCACTTTAGATGAAATATCAGATGGCCGTATAATTCTCGGACTTGGAACAAGCGGACCCGTAGTGATTGAGAATTGGCATGGGATGCCTTATGAAAAATCTCTTCAGAGAACCAGGGAATATGTGGAAATCATACGCATGATTCTAAATAGCGAAAGGGTTAATTATGAAGGGGAGATTTTTAAATTGAAAAATTTCCGTCTCCAATTCAAACCGATCAAAAAAAACGTGCCAATTTTCATAGCTGCAATTGGTTCTAAAAACATAAAACTTGCGGGGGAAGTTGCCGATGGGTGGATACCGTTTCTGGTTCCCCAGGAGCATCTTCTAAATGGTAAGAAAGAGCTGGAAGCGGGTGCTGAGAAAGCAGGAAGAGATGCCGGGCAAATTGAGGTAAGCCCCTATATACCAGCCGCGGTCTCTTCAGATGAGAATCTGGCAAAGAGTATTGTTAAGGAATACATTGCCTATTATGTGGGAGGTATGGGGACTTTTTATCACAGTGCTATGGTTCGCTATGGATTTCAGGCGGAGGCTGATATGATAGTGGATAGATGGAGTAAAGGGGATAAGAGTGGAGCTATCAATAATGTTACAGATGAGATGGTGGATTCCTTGTCGATCTGCGGTAGTGCTGGGAGCGGACGATCAAAGATTGCTGAATATATTGATAACGGCGCAGATTTGCCCATAATTCTTTTTCCCCCGAAAGCCTCACGAGAATTGGTAAGGGAAACGATAGAGGGGATTGCTCCATAAGATTGACAATAAATTCATTAGTAGTGAATATTAGCTTTGCATTATATACTGATGACAAACTGCACTTCTTTAGAATTCTATAATTTGTGGAGAAAAAGTACATGAAAATACTTGTAACAGGTGGAGCGGGATTTATTGGTTCTTGGATAGCTGATGCTTTTCTTGGAGAGGGGCATGAGGTTGTCATTATTGATGATCTGTCTACCGGTAGAAAAGAAAATCTCCCCGACGGCGCTCTATTTATAAAATGTGATATTAGAGATTCAGACAAGGTCGAAAAAATCATTTCAGATTTTAAGCCTGATATTATAAATCATCATGCAGCCCAGATAGATGTAAGAAAATCGGTCGATAATCCTATGCACGATGCCGAGATAAATATTATAGGGACTTTGAACCTTATCGAATCATCCTTAAAGAATGATGTAAAGAAGTTTATTTTTGCCTCTACCGGGGGTGCAATATACGGGGAACCCGAAAATATTCCTGCCGATGAGAAGACAGAGCCCTTTCCTATCTCTCCCTATGGAACATCTAAATACGCGGTTGAAAAGTACCTTGGCTACTATAATTACGTGCACGGATTTGAATATGTTGCTTTGAGATATGCAAATGTCTATGGTCCCCGCCAAAATCCTCACGGTGAGGCAGGGGTTATTGCGATATTCTGTAATCGTATTCTTTCAGGATCGTCGTGTACTGTTTTTGGGGACGGCACTCAGACAAGGGATTATGTTTATGTAGAGGATGTGGCTAAAGCCAACCTGCGAGGACTCAGTGCACCGGTTGGTAGTTACAATATTGGGACAGAGATTGAAACTTCTGTTAATGATTTGATTGCCGAGCTTAAAAAATCATCTGGGATTGATTTTCAAGTTGAATACGCGGATGCAAGACTTGGAGAAGTGCAGAGTATAAGTCTTGATGTGAAATATGCCGAAAAAATCTTGGGTTGGACGCCGTGTATTGAGTTAACTCAGGGCATTAAAAATACGTGGGATTGGTTTAATACGAATTCAAGATCATAGGTACCAAAGATATTGAAATAGAATGAAGGGTGATTATATTGGAGCTGAGAAAGTAGATCACATATATACTAATAGTGAGTAAATGTTAAATTGCGTAACTAAGTTCATTGGGTATCCTTAGTCTTCCCGGAGGTTTTATAATGAATAAAAAAGATGAATTATTATATGATGTAAGAATAGCTGAAAGGAATATCAAAGATGGTTCGCTTTCCAAGAAGGATTATGAAAAACATCTAAACAGTCTTTCCGATGTAGAGGATAAGGGAGAAATCCTTGTCATAGAAGAAGATGAGATCAATCCTGAAATAGAACTTGATACAATGGAAGAGGAAGAGTCTTAATGAAATGGGATTATAAGGTTATATCTGTAGATACGTTATTCCACAGTAGTCATGATCACGACATTGCGGTGTCAAAAGATGCTGCGAGCACAAGAAGGACAACAATGGGTCAAGGTATTGAGAAAACTTTAAATGATCTGGGTAAAGAGTCTTGGGAGCTTGTGTCTATTGTAGGAGAGTTCGGAATATTTAAAAAACCCGCGAAATAATTTTTAGAATTGGTTTGGGAATTTATTCCCATTCTATTGTGCTTGGTGGTTTTGTTGATATATCGTAAACAACTCGGTTAATTCCTCTTACTTCGTTTATTATTCTTACAGAAGTTTTTTCTAAAACGTCATATGGAATACGGGACCAATTTGCCGTCATTCCATCTAAACTCGTAACTGCTCTAAGTGCAATTACATCCTCGTAAGTTCTTTCATCACCCATTACACCGACCGTTTTTACCGGGAGATATACACAAAAAGCTTGCCAAATTTCATCATATATGCCGGCCTTTTTAATTTCATCTATAAAAATATGATCTGCGAGCCTTAGCCTTTCAACCCTGTCTTGCTCTATTTCACCCATAATTCTTATCGCGAGCCCTGGGCCCGGGAAGGGGTGACGATTAAGTATGTTTTCTGGAATACCAAGCTCATAACCAACTGATCTTACTTCATCTTTAAAAAGCTCCCTTAAAGGTTCAACCAATTTGAGGTTCATCTTTTCTGGAAGTCCGCCTACATTATGATGGGATTTAATTGTAGCTGAAGGACCTTTAACGCTTACGCTTTCTATAACATCGGGATATAGAGTTCCTTGCGCTAAATATTCAGCACCCTCTATTTTTGAGGCTTCCTCGTCAAAGACATTTATAAATTCTTCCCCAATTATTTTTCTCTTTCTTTCTGGATCGAATACACCACTGAGCTTTTTAAAGAAGCGGTCTTTGGCGTCAATATGGATCAGATTAAGCCCCATATCTCTAAAAGAATGAACAACATCAGTTGCCTCATTAAATCTAAGAAGTCCAGTGTCTACGAATATGCAGTATAGGTTGTCCATAATCGCATGTTGTATAATCACTGCTGCGACCGCTGAATCAACGCCACCTGAAAGTCCGCATATTACTTTTGAGGAGCCTACTTTATCTCTAATATCCTTTATCGAAGTCTCGGCAAACGACTTTGAGGTCCATGTATTCTTGCACCCGGCAATATTAAATACAAAATTCGATAATATTTCCTTTCCGAACTTGGTGTGAGCCACCTCGGGATGGAACTGGGTACAGTACATATTAAGTTTTTCATTTTTAACAGCTGCTACAGGTGAGTTATCACTTTCGGCTATAGATGTAAATCCCTCGGGGAGTTTCAGAACACGGTCCCCGTGTGACATCCAGATATCACTATTATCCGGTATCCCAGCTAACAGATCAGAACTGTCGATTATCTTAAGTTTCGCAGGTCCGAATTCGCGCCTGTCTGAATGCTCTATTTCCCCTCCAAGTAAATGAGCTGTGATTTGCATTCCGTAACAAATGCCTAATATCGGAATGTGCAGGTTGAATATTTCCGTATCTATAGAAGGGGAATCCTCATCCCATACACTCGCCGGGCCGCCCGAGAATATAATTGCCTTAGGAGGAGCTTCTTTAATATCGTCAAGTGAAATATTAAAGGGCTTTATCTCCGAGTAAACACCAAGCTCCCGTATTCTTCTAGCGATAAGCTGTGTGTACTGAGAGCCGAAATCAAGGACTAATATTTTATCATGCATTTTCTAAGTTTTGTTGTAAAAAAGTTATAGTAAAAATGAACGCAGTTAAATGTAAGGAAGTGCTGATCATTCAATTCTGTAATTTGGAGCTTCTTTAGTTATAATCACATCGTGTACGTGGCCTTCTCTAAGCCCCGCATTTGTAACTTTAATGAATTTAGACTTAGTGCGCAACTCGTTAATTGTTTTACATCCTGTGTACCCCATACCTGCTCTGAGGCCACCGATAAGCTGATATATCATGCCGCCAATAGGTCCTCTAAACGGTATTCTTCCTTCAATCCCTTCGGGGACTAATTTGGCGTCTATCATTTCATCGCCCATGTTTTGTGCGTATCTGTCTCTGCTTCCCTTCTTCATTGCTTCAATTGATCCCATGCCCCTATAAACTTTGTAGGTTCTGCCCTGAAAAAGTACTACTTCCCCGGGCGCCTCTTCCGTTCCGGCAAATAGGTTCCCGATCATAACCGAATTTGCTCCGGCTGCTATTGCTTTAGCAACGTCTCCTGAAAATTTTATTCCACCATCGGCAATTACAGGCTTATCATGCTTATTCGCTATTTTGGTAACATCCTGTATTGCGGAAATTTGAGGAACTCCGATACCTGCAATAATTCTTGTGGTGCATATTGATCCCGGACCAACTCCAACTTTAACAGCATCAGCGCCGGCTTTTATCACAGCCTCAGCACCTTCTCCCGTTCCTATATTCCCAGCAATTATTTCAACTTCAGGAAAGTTGGATTTTGTCGAAGCCACGGTATCTATGACTTTTTTTGAATGACCATGTGCAGTATCAATTACAATGACATCGCAGCCTACTTTCAGAAGGGATTCAATTCTTTCCTCCCTGTCGGGGCCCACTCCTACAGCCGCCCCGCATCTGAGTCTTCCCAGGCTGTCCTTACATGCAGTAGGGTACTTCTCGATTTTCTCAATATCTTTCATTGTAATCAGGCCGCGGAGCCTAAATTCTTCGTTGACTACGGGAAGTTTTTCTATTCTAAACTTATGCAGTAGTTTTTTTGCCTCTTCTAGGTTTGTCCCATCCCTTACAGTTACTAACTTCTTTTTGGGAGTCATAATTTGTTTTACTTTGAAATCCAGGTTCTTTTCGAATCTTAAGTCTCTGAAAGTTACGATTCCAAGCAGAGTCTCATCTTCCTTTGTAACTGGGAGACCCGTAATGTTCTGGTTTAGCATTATGTCCAGAGCTTCTTTAACAGTGTGATTGGGGCGAACAGTAAGCGGGTTAACTATCATTCCACTTTCATACTTCTTTACTTTCTTTGCTTCTGCTGTCTGTTCTTTAATGTGCAGATTTCTGTGAATAATTCCAATCCCGCCTTCCTGCGCAAGCGCGATTGCGGTTCTGGATTCCGTTACGGTATCCATGGCGGCACTTATGATAGGGATATTAAGTCTTATATTGGGTGTTAACTGTGCGGAAATATCAACTTCATTGGGTAAATTTTCGGAATACGCAGGTAGTAGAAGAACATCATCGAATGTTAGGCATTCTAGAACCTTTTCATTACTCATTCCGTATTATCCTTATTTTGCTTTTTTTGTTTTAGTTGCGGTTGCTTTTGTTTTGGCAGTTGCTTTTGTTTTGGCAGTTGCTTTTGTTTTGGCAGTTGCTTCTTTTTTAGTGGTTGTTTTTGTTTTAGTCGTGCTTGCTTTTGCTTTTTTAGTATCTGCTTTGGTAGTGCTTGCCTTGGTTTTACTTGTTGTTTTTGTAGCAGATTTTTTCTGGGCTGATGCTGATTTTTTAGCCGGAGCAGTTTTATCTGTTGTTACAGCCGCCTCTTTTATAGTTTTAGGAGTGGCCTTTTTCTTCTCTTTAGCTGCAGCTATTAATCTTGCTGGTGTTTTAACAATATCTATTATTTTCTTTCTCATCTCCGGAAGAGTTACACCTAGTTCAATCTCTATCTCTTGCTCCTTCTCTCCCAAATTAATAAATACCGGGAGCACACCTACATAGGTTTTGGTATCAACACGTTCAAAGCCGAGAGCTATAAGCAGTTTCTTGGGTAGAGTTGGAAACACCAAAGTTGCTATTTCTGCCGTTTCTTGCGGAAGGAGACCATCTTGGCTTACGCTGATTTTAAGACGGGTGGATTTCATATTTTCCCTCACCTATTTTAATAAAAGATATCCTTAAATATTTAAATGAACTACTCTCTCTACTGATATAAAATTTTAATAATATTTAGAAATCAGAGCGAGCGGCAACGCTATAATATTCTATAATTATAATATTGAATATTATCTTCTCTATTTTACTTGAGTCGTCATGACATAGCAAGCTAAATCTACTTAATATAGTTCCGTGTATATATTAAGATTGCTAATAGATTCAATTTGAGGAAGAATCCTTATAACCTATAACTTGCAAATTGTATTTTAAGCCGAGTATTCTGCCGTCTGAGTGGAATACTGTGAAAAAAGGAATAGATTCACCGGGTTGGATATTATAGTTGAGACCGGCAAGTTTTCTGGAGTTGTTCACATCGATGTCACCATTTTTCTGCTTTAATTTTGATAGGATATTTCCAATAGGAGAAACTTTGAGCTCATTATCCGTAAATGTATTGCCGGCATAGAAAATATCTTCAAACTGTATTTTCTCGGCTGCAGCATATTCGCTTTTTAACTTAACATAATGCACCGGAACTTGAGACTCGTTTGTTATAAGACCGGAAACTATGTATACCGGTCCATTCACGGTATTCATCCACCTTCCCCTATGCTCGGTGATAATTACTTTTTCCGTTTCAGTATTATTCAACTCTACGGGGATAATGGATTCTATAAGTGTCGTTAAATTTGAAAGAGTCCCTTTTGGGAGGATGTCTGCGTTTATTAAAATAGCTAGGCTTGCTATAAATATCACAAATAAAGCTATGATTGTAATAAGGGTATAAATTGTTTTGGCAAAAATGCTGGCTCCGGATTTTTGTGAAATAGTTTCTGACGAAGTATCGGACGACTCTCTATTATGCGGTTCCCCAAAATCTTCTTTGCCTATATTGGGAATATTGTGAGTATCTTCATCTATAGTGGTACTATCAAGATTTTCTATCCCTAATTCCTGAGTATTTTCTTCTAACTTAATCTCAGCGTAAGATTCCTCTTTAACTATATTGCCATCTTCGCCATCTTCAGTTTTAAATAATTCAGGCGGCGCTGGTATAGAGTCTTCAGTTTCTAGCTCGGTATCTACTTCTTCCAAATTAGAATCCGTTTCCTGTATTTCTAAAGTCTGAGTTTTATTTATTTGAAGGTCAGTTTTATTAACTTCACTTACTTCTTTCTCAATTAACTCCTCGAGACTCTCATCGTGTTCCGTTGGTAATTCAACAATGTCACTATCTATCTCTTCTGTATCTTTTCTTATATTTAATTCGACTTGAGTTAAATCAGATGGACTGCCGGAAAGAGGCTCTTCTTTTTCTAGATAGTCATTGCTTCTTTTTTCTGTAACAATTTCTTCCTTCAAGTCCTCAAATAAAGGTGTCTTTTGAGATATTTCTAACTCACCTTCATCGCTAAAATTTTCTGTTTTCGATACAAAAAATATATGCCTGCATTTAGAGCATTTTACACTGCTTCCGGGAGGGTTAATTCTAGAATCATCTAGTCTAAAATTACGCTTGCAATTCTCGCATTGTATAACCATTTCTATAGTTTTATCCCAAGGGAAATCAATAATGATAAAAACTTATTACAAGATTCGAGTCATTGAAAAAACTAATGCTTTCTTATTGCTAAGTCAATACTAATTCAGACGATTTACAGTATAATTCATTATTATATGAGTTATCTGAAAATCTGCATGTTTTTCGTTGCGATATTGACTTGTCTTTCCTGTGCGCACTCGCCGCGTAATTTGGAGCCAATTGAAAGAGTTCAGTTCCAAATGGGAACTTACGCCCGTGTGCTTATTTGCGGAGGAAATGATAGAGATGTTGATGCTGCTTTCTCAGAGATTAAGAAGCTTGATAATTTGCTCTCTGACTATAATCCTAAAAGCGAAATCTCAGAAATTAATAATATGGCGGGGGAAAAAGCTGTTAAAGTTAACCCTCAAGTTGTAGAGGTCCTCGAAATAGCCATGAATATAGCGTCTCAGACTGCCGGGGTTTTTGATCCTACCATTGGGGCATTAACTGTCGGCGTATATCGCTTTGGGAGAGAGAGCGATACCGAGTCCAACATAGAAAACATAGATAAAGCCAAATCCCTGGTTAATTACAAAGACCTTATTATAGACGGTGACTATGTATACCTTAAAAGAAAAGGAATGATGATAGATTTGGGCGCTATAGGGAAGGGTTATGCGGTAGAGAAAGCAGTAACTGTTCTAAAAGAAAGGGGTATTGATCGTGGTTTAGTGTCTATCTCAGGTGACTTAAAAGTTTTTGGAGATAAACTAGAGATAGCGATTAAAAATCCCGGGACTCCCGGGGCAATAGCTACTTTTACAACAGGGGCTAGTGATTTAGCAATCTCTACAAGCGGTAGTTACGAGCGATCTGTGGATATAGATGGAGAGGTCTATCATCATCTGCTAGTTCCTGAGAGCGGAAGACCTGGAATCGACTTCTTAAGTCTTACTGTGGTGATGGAGGACAGCAGCACATTGGCTGATGCCTATGCTACGGCTCTCTTTATAATGGGAAAAGATAAGGCTTTTGACTTTCTCAATAGTCATGAAGGAATTGGCGTCTTCATAGTTTTTCCTGACAAGAACATTTACTATAATGCTGCTTTTGCCAAGTTGGTTAGTAACCTAAAAATAGAAGTAGATAAGTCAAAATAGGTTTAACTTGATCCAGTTTCTGAATTAATATTGATTATTGTAGGCGTTTTTTAAAGCGACAAAAGCCCCCTTCTTTTATTTGACAAAATTAGTGTGTTGCTTATATTCTACTTTGGATAATGCCATTTTATGGGGCCTATTCATAATCCGGAGTATTTATATCCGGGAAAATAAATTAAGGGGTGAAAAACATATAATGCCCATTTGTACAATAGAAGAGGCTATCTCCGATATACAAGAAGGGAAAATGCTGATCCTTGTCGATGACAAGGATAGAGAAAACGAAGGTGATTTAGTTGTTGCTGGTGAATTTGCTAATGCTGAGACCATAAATTTTATGGCCACACATGGTAGGGGTTTGATATGCTTAGCTTTAACAAAAGATAATGCAGACCAAATTGGGCTTCAGCCCATTAAACCTGAATATAATTCCGTTCCTCAACATACTGCTTTTACAATATCTATAGACGCGGTTCAGGGAGGAGTTACTACCGGCATATCAGCCTTTGACCGAGCTTCTACTATCAACTTGGCAATATCTCCGGATGCGAAACCAGAAGATTTCATTCGTCCCGGACATGTATTCCCTCTAATATCGAGAACCGGGGGAGTTCTGGTTAGGGCTGGACATACAGAAGGTTCTGTTGATCTTTCAAGACTGGCTGGGCTTAGACCTGCTGCGGTTATTTGTGAGATAATGAATGATGACGGAGAGATGGCCAGGCTTGCTGATTTAGAAAAATTTGCGGATATTCATAATATCAAGATTGCTTCTATTGCGGATTTAATTAGCTATAGGCTTAGAGCTGAAAGCCTTGTAAGAAGGGCGGCTTCAGCTGTTATTCCAACAGAATACGGTGAATTTGAAATTATAGTTTATGAAAGCGATATAGATCCTCAACATCATGTAGCATTCGTGAAAGGGGATATTTCCCCTGACAACGGTGTTCTTGTAAGGGTACACTCAGAGTGTCTTACCAGTGATGTGTTCGGATCGCTTAGGTGCGATTGCGGGCCTCAGGTCAAACAGGCTATGAAGATTATAGAGGAAGAAGGCTCCGGGGTTATTCTATATATGAGACAAGAGGGAAGGGGTATCGGGCTTGTAAACAAAATTAAAGCATATGCACTTCAGGATAACGGTTTTGATACAGTTGAGGCCAATGAAGAACTTGGATTTAAACCTGATCTTAGAGATTATGGAATAGGCGCTCAGATACTAAGTAATTTAGGTGTCAGGAATATGAGACTCCTTACCAATAACCCTAAAAAGATAAAAGGACTTGAAGGTTTTGGGCTTCAAATAGTAGAGCGGGTACCTATTGAAATTCCTCCAAATGTAAGAAATTCTAAATATTTAAAAGTTAAGAAAGATAAGCTCGGTCACCTTCTTTCAATGGTTGACTGAGAAGGGGGTTCTTATGCCTCAGATATATGAAGGTAAACTTGATGCCAAGGGTCTTAAATTTGCTATAGTTGTAAGTAGATTTAATGATTTTATAACAGAGAGGCTTGTGAGCGGAGCGATCGATGTACTCTTGAGACACAACGCTTCTGACAAGGATATTGATATTATTAAGGTCCCGGGGGCGTATGAACTGTTATATGGTGTCAAAAAAGCGGCAGAATCAAAAAAATACAATGCCATTATTGCTCTTGGTGCTATTATCAGAGGTCAAACTTCGCATTTCGAATTTTTGGCTTCTACTGTTATTGGGCAATTGGCTTCTATCGGACTTGAGCAGGGTATCCCTGTTTCCTCAGGTGTTATAACGACAGAAACACTTGAGCAGGCTATAGAGCGAGCAGGATCTAAAGCCGGAAATCGTGGCGGAGAGGCCGCATTTTCAGTGATTGAGATGTCAAATCTCGCCAAAATTCTTTCTCAAAAAAGGTAAAATCCTTTCATATGGGTATACGGAGACGGGCCAGGGAGCTTGCGCTCCAATTTCTTTATCAATATGATTCATTAAAAGAATCTTCTGCTGATTCAGAAGATGTAGAAGAACTATTGCCACTTTTTTGGGATAGTAACGGGCTTTCTTCTGATGATGACACTAAGGAATTTACTTCAGTTCTTATCAGAGGAGCATGCTCAAACCTGACCTATATTGACAGTATCATCAGTAGTTATTCAGAGCATTGGCGATTGACAAGAATGTCGACGATTGATAGGAACATATTAAGAATTGCAATCTATGAACTTCTTTACTTAAGTAACATTCCGCCTCCTGTTACGATAGATGAGGCTGTGGAGTTGGGGAAGAAATTTGGTGCGGAAGAATCAGGATCATTTGTTAACGGTATATTAGATAAGATAAGAGTGGCTCAGGAGAAAGGGGATTTCTCAAATGATAAATGAAGCAATAAATAAAGTGATTGAACGCATAGATCTGGAAGAAGAGGAAATGTCCGAAGTTATCGAGCAGATAATGGAGGGCAGGGCAACACCTAGTCAGATATCTTCATTCTTAACAGGGCTTAGGATGAAGGGTGAGGCTGTGTCGGAGATTACAGGCGCCGCTAGAGTAATGCTTGATAAAGCAACTAAAATAGAATCTTCTAAAGAGGGTGTGGTAGATCTCTGTGGAACTGGGGGAGATCATCATGGGACGTTCAATGTTTCGACTGCGGCATCTTTTATTGTGGCTGGAGCTGGTGTCCCTGTGGCAAAACACGGTAACCGTTCGGTTTCCAGCCTCGTTGGTAGTGCTGATGTGCTTGAGGCGCTTGGAGCTAACATAGATTATTCGCCTGATGTAGCTCAGAATTGTTTGGCGGAGGTTGGAATAGTTTTTCTTTTTGCTCCTCTATATCATCCCGCAATGAAAAATGTTGCCGTACCAAGAAAAGAAATCGGCATTAGAACTATTTTTAATATATTAGGTCCCCTTGCCAATCCAGCCAGGGTTAAACATCAAGTAATAGGTGTTTACTCAGAGGTACTATTGGATCCAATAGTAAAGGTTTTAAGAAATTTAGGGCATATTAGTGCTATGGTTGTTCATGGTTCTGATTCGATGGATGAGTTTACAGTAACAGGAAAAACGGTTGTAGCAGAACTTGGAGACGGTATGATAAAGAAGTATCAGTTTGATCCCTCTGAGCTTGGGCTTAAGAAGAGGCAGATGGATGAATTAAAAGGCGGCAGAAATCCTGAAGAAAACGCCCAAATCATATTATCAATTTTTAAAGGTGAGGAAAAAGAGGCCAAGAGGGATATTGCGCTTCTTAATGCGGCAGCGGCCATTTATGTCTCTCAAGGAGTCTCCGATATGAATCAAGCCTTTGTGCAAGCTGTAGAGTCTCTCAACTCAGGTAAAGCCCTTGCAAAATTAAATGAGTTTATAAAGTTTACCAAACAATAAAGAGCGCTTAACAGGGATAATTAATATTAATGATTCTTGACGATATCATTCTTAATAAAACAATTGAAGTTAAGGAGTCAAAAAACTCCCTTCCTTTAGAACTTATTTTAGAGCAGATTAAAGACGCTCTTCCTTCAAGAAATTTCTTTAACGCAATAAAACCTGACGGCGAATTAAAAATAATCTCAGAGGTTAAACACGCCTCCCCTTCAAAAGGTGTTTTTAGGGATGATTTTGACCCTGTTCAAATAGCTAAGAGTTATAGCAGAGGTGGTGCGTCGGCGATATCCGTTCTGACCGATGAGAAGTATTTCAAAGGCAGCCTGACATATCTTAAGGATATCAGAGCAGAGGTTGGTACCCCACTTCTTAGAAAGGATTTCATTATCGATCCGTATCAGGTTTATGAAGCCAGGTTTTTCGGTGCGGACGCGATCCTGCTTATAGTAGCCGCACTGGATCAGTCAGTTTTGAATGAGCTTCTTGATCTTACTCATTTTCTAGACATGAACGCTATTGTGGAGGTTCATGACGAAGTGGAGCTAGAAAGGGCGCTTAATGCTGGATCGAGAATAATAGGTATTAATAACAGAGATTTAAAAACTTTTGATGTCGATCTCAATGTATCAATTAATCTTTCCAAAAAGGTTCCTGGAGATAAAATCGTTATAGCCGAAAGCGGGATAAGCTCTATAGAAGATATTGATAGGTTAAGGGGAGAAGGAGTACACGTCTTTTTGATAGGTGAGACATTTATGAAAGCACCTGATCCCGGACAAAAACTGAAAGAACTCATCCAATCCAGCACTTATAGTAATTCTTGATTTGAACTTTGTGCATCAGTCTTAATACAGCTTGAAATTAAACTGGTTATCTTGCAATAGTTTGAGTAGGATATTGCTATTTCCAGTTATTATATTTCTTTTAAGGGAATGTAAGCGCAACAATTTAATATTTCTTACGCTTGTTGTTTGGGTGGAGACTCAATTTGCTTAAATCAAAATCAGTCTACCAATACTGCACAATCTTGTTTGCTATCTTCTTGATATCCTGTTCACATGGAGCTCCTGAATTTGATCCTTACAAAGAGGCCTCGTCCGCTCCCGGAGAACAGTGGGTTCCAACAGAGGAAGAAAAGGAAAAGGCCTTTGAACTAGAAGAATTGCCTACTCTTCCTCAAGACTTAGAAGCTGAGGCGGGTAGCCTATCATTGTCACAATTAGTGGATATTGCCCTTGCAAACAATCCAACGACCCAAATAGCATGGCAAGATGCAAGAGCTGCTGCGGCAGCCTGGGCAGAATCTCGAGGATTGTATTATCCTCAGATTACAGGATCTGCTGGATATTTTTATGCTAGAGATGGGGGATCGTCCGCTGGTGGCCTTGCATTTCATGAACAATACGGGAATATAGGTCTTTCTCTTAATTATCTTTTGCTTGATTTTGGCGGTCGGGAAGCACAAATAGATGCTGCAAGACTAGCGCTATTAAATGCTAATTGGAATCAGAATCAGGCAATCCAGAATGTTTTAAATGAGGTCGCGGTTAACTTTTATACCTACATAGGCAGTAAGGCTCTGGTAATAGCAGACGAAACTAATCTTGAAGAGGCACAGACAAGTCTTGAAGCAGCGGATTTAAGGCTGGAAGCCGGCGTTGGAACTCTGCCTGATGTGCTTCAGGCAAGGGCTACTTTAGCCCAGGTCCAGCTTAACTTTGTCGAAGATAGGGGGAATGTGGAAATCTTCCGTGGAAACCTGGCGACCTCAGTTGGTTGGCCGGCCAATACTGAATTTGATGTATCTGACCCAGAAGATGAGCTTCCTATAGACGCACTTGCCGATAACGTTAATGATCTTATCGAAGTTGCGATGAACAATAGACCTGATATTGCAGCGGTCCAAGCTAGCGTTAGAGAAAAGCAGGCAGAATTACGAGAAGCTAAATCCGACTTTTTCCCTGAAATTTCTGCAACAGGACAAGTATTTAGATTCTGGGTAAGGCCTGATGGAGAAGCAAGCGAATACTTTACAAACTACCTATTAGGTCTACAGCTTCAAGTTCCAATATTTCAGGGCTTTACTCTCATAAACGCAGTTCGCCAGGCTAATGCGGAGCTTGAGTCTGCCAAAGCAGCTCTGAGACTACAAGAACAGATAGTTATTGATGAAGTATGGAATGCATATTACCAGTTCAGAACCGCAGTTCAATCACTAGAGGCGGCAGATGCGCTACTTGTAAGCTCAATAGAATCTTACGATGCATCTCTTGCGCGTTATCGCTCGGGAGTCGGTGACATAATAGAGCTCTTAAACGCACAAACTACGCTTGCAGAAGCGAGGGCGGAGCAGGTACAAACTACTACGGACGTATTTACGTCCTATGCCGATCTGATAAACGCAATGGGCACTGAAATCCCATCTCCGGATGTGGAAGTTATTGATGATGTGGAAGTTATTGATTCTGATGGCGACGGAGGAGAGTTTATTAATGAAGAAAGGAATTAATGCTAATATCACTTCAGTAAGTTTTGCTCTTGCCTTAACGGTAATTGCTATATTTACGGTTAATTTGACAGGCTGTGGTAAGGGTGACAAAGATAAAGCCACTCCCGCTATGACAGTTACAATAGCCGAGGTGAAATCGGAGACTGTTCCGTTATATCTAGACTATGTCGGCACGCTTCAATCAATTGAATCAGTAGATATTAATGCCAGGGTCGAAGGGTTTTTGGTAGAGAGGGCTTTTAAGGACGGGGCTGATGTTAAAAAGGGAGATTTACTCTTTGTAATAGACCCGAGACCTTTTGAAGCCGCTCTTGTGGCTACTGAAGCACAATTAGCTGAAGATCTGGCTTCACTTTCTTACGCTAGAGAGCAGGTCAGCCGTTACAAACCGCTCGTAGAAAAAAACTACATTACAAGAGACGCCTATGATGAGTATCTAACCCAGGCTACTGAAGCTCGGGCAGTTGTTGAGGCTGACCGTGCCAATGTAGTTCAATCCAAGCTTGATTTGAGTTACTGTACGATGTTTGCTCCTTTTGATGGGCGTATTGGGAGGAGGCTTGTCGATATAGGAAATCTGGTAGGAGCGGGAGGAGAGTCTACATTACTTGCAACCATTGTTCAGCTTGATCCAATATATGTCTACTTTAATGTAGCTGAGCGAGACATTCCTGAAATACTTAAGCAGCAAAATATAAAGTCTTTGACCTTTAGTATAGTTCTCCCTGATGAAAGCAAGCATCCTCAAGACGGCACTATAGATTTTGTAGACAATCAGGTAGATGTGACTACCGGAACAATAACTTTGAGAGGGATTGTTCCCAATACATCAAAAACCGTAATTCCAGGGCAATACGTAAAAGTGCAGCTCCTTTTGGAGGAACAGCCTAATACCCTTGTAGTTCCTTCACGGGCAATTGGGGAGCAGCAGGGGGATACTTATGTATACGTAGTTGGGAGTGATAATAAAGTGGAATTCAGGAACGTAACTGCGGGAGCGAGTTATGGGGAATTGAGAATTATTACAGATGGTGTAAAAACTGGGGAGAAGGTAGTTATTAACGGGCTTCAAAAGCTTAA
>Ga0209013_10002417_pt1 | contig 16944 bp, 8 predicted proteins | sample Cruoilmetagenom2_FD_187291 | JGI IMG/M metagenome (GOLD analysis project Ga0209013, IMG submission 187291) | Oil polluted marine microbial communities from Coal Oil Point, Santa Barbara, California, USA - Sample 2 (SPAdes) (version 2) | ecosystem: Environmental > Aquatic > Marine > Oil seeps ...
ATGAGGGTCCATTTGACCTCACCGGAAGTTTTTCCACCCGGTTCAGTTTCCAGATTACCGACCCGGTAGCCTGGGCAGGTGCGGCCGGCGAGCCTAGTGGTGATGGGTTTACCTTTGCGATTGCTGCGAACCCTACCGTGCTCGGTGAGCCCGGCGGCCGGCTTGGCGTGGCGACTTCACCAGGACCACTCGGGACGGTTTCCGTGGAGTTCGATACGTTTCCCAATAGTGGTGATATCAGCACAAACGCCATCGGAATTAATATCGGAGGGGCAGGGGACGGTCAGAGTGTGATCTCCACAGCGCAAGCCGCGATTCCCGGTGGATTCGATGATGGAAATGTCTGGACGGCATGGATTGAGTACCGTGCGGAAATCCACCGACTGGACATTCGAGTTGCGGCCGACGGGGTTCGACCCGACTTACCTCAACTCGCCCATACCGTCGATATCGCAGCCGAAGTTGGCGCGACCGGTTACTACGGTTTCACCGGCGGGACCGGATTGGCCTATGCAACCCATACGGTGACGGCCTGGGAATTTTTCATCACCAATTGCCCCTCGTTCGATCAGCGCGGTGTAGCCCGCCCCCAAGGCAGCAGCTGCGATATCGGCGCTTACGAAGCCGGCACCACTCCGCTCGAGTTGGACGGCCCGGTAGTTCTTAGCACAGTAACCCTGGATCAAGGCCTGAGCGATGGCACCAGCTACCCCGGTGTGGTCGACGTTCCGATCATCGATATCCCAATCGAAAAACTGACCGGTGATACTTTTAACTCTCCTGCGTCTGCGCCGTTGGGCTCATTCCCGTTGGGCTCGTTTCCGCTGGGTTCATTTGATTTGCGCAACTCGCCGCTGGGTTCGTTCCCGCTGGGCTCTTTTCCCATCGGTTCGTTCCCACTGGGCTCGTTTCCGCTCGGTTCGTTTCCATTGGCGTCCATTCCCTTGCTGGACGAAGGTGGTTGGACAGGGATTCTCAACGATATTCCGGAACTGGCTGGCGCACCGCTGCAAACGGTGACGCTGGAGCAACTGCTGAGGTTGAATCCACTGCCCAATTCTGTGGCCAGCATAACCCTGCGCGATTTGACCATCGAGGGCTCACCACTGGCGTCGTTGTCGCTGCAGGGACTGTCCCTGGGCGACACGACGGTTGCCGATCTTGATCAGTGGGCGCAGAACGCCGACCCAGATGGGGCCGATACGGTCTGCGAGACGCTGACCGCCGAGGATCCGGCGTTCACTGACTGCGGTGCTGCAGATACTCTGTTGGGTCTGGAAGTCAAAGGCGCGCCGGTTTCGGCATTATCGCTGTCGTCGCTGCCATTGGGCTCATTCCCGCTGGGTTCGTTCCCGCTAGGCTCATTCCCGTTGGGCTCATTCCCTCTGGGTTCGTTCCCGCTGGGCTCGTTCCCTCTCGGTTCGTTCCCACTGGGCTCGTTCCCTCTGGGTTCGTTCCCTCTGGGTTCGTTTCCGCTGGGTTCGTTCCCGTTGTCGTTCTTTAATTTACTGGCGGCGCCACTGGGCTCGTTCCCGCTGGGTTCATTCCCACTCGGTTCATTCCCGCTGGGTTCGTTTGAGATCGACGGCAAGTCGTTTTGTGAGTTCTATGACGAGAAGGCAATAGCCGATGGCTTCAAAACGTGCGCCCAGTTGAGCATTAACCCGGAAATTAGCAGCCTGGCCGATCTGGTTGAAGCATTGCAGATTGATGACCCTGCTGGCAACATCAGCTCGACTCCGCTGGGTTCATTCCCGCTGGGCTCGTTCCCGCTGGGTTCGTTCCCAATCGGTTCATTCCCACTGGACACGCTGAGCAGTCCGCCGCTTTCACTACTGACCCTGGAAGACTTTGATGGTTGTCAGGAACTCGACGGCACGGCGGACTGTTCCACAATTGAGGCCCTGTCGGAAACATCATCACTGATTGATGTGGCAACAGAATACGGAACCCTGGCGGCCTCGCCACTGGGTTCGTTCCCACTTGGCTCGTTTAACATTGCAGATTTGCCGCTGGGTTCGTTCCCACTTGGCTCGTTTGAGGTCAATGGCGCGCCGCTCGGTTCATTCCCGCTGGGGTCGTTCGACCTGGTTGGTTCACCGCTGGGTTCCTTCCCCCTGGGTTCCTTCTCGTCGCTGGCCGCAATCATTGACGACCCAACCGGGCTTTGCGCCGCCTGCCGGACCCTGGCCGATGCTGCGCGAGCCGGCGTGATCAGCGCCAGTGCGACACTGGCTGATTTGGCATTGTCGTCGGAATTCGCCGCCACCACCCTGGGCGAGGTGCTCGATGCAATGACGCTGGCCATCCTCTACGGTCCGGGTACGCTGGCCGATTTTGAAGACACCGGTAACTTAACCCTGGGTCAGTTGCTGATTGCTCTGATGCTGAAGACCGGTTTCCCATGGGAGACCCTCCCGCTGAATCAGCTCGATGCGCAGGAATTCTCGGCGGACAACTTTATCGCTTATGTAATCGATATCCCGCTGACCGGCACCGCGCTGGAGCCGTTTGCCATTGCGGTAACTCTCGCCGACAGTTTCCTGTACGTGGAAGGCAGCGCCTTGTTGGATGTTGTGACGCCGGGTGGCGTAATTCCATCGTCGCCAATCGATGATCCGTCCATTGTCGACAACGGCGACGGCACCCAAACACTTACCTTTGACTTGATATTGGGTGGCTTCAGCAACAATACGGTTTCCTTTACCGCCGTGCCGGCACTGGCATTGGGTGATTACACGGCCATGGCTACGGTGGTGGTCGGAAGCGATGCTCCGGTGCTGGCCGATGACAGCAACAGCGCGCTGAGCGTCATTCCTTATCCGCTCACCGATATTTCCGATCCGCTTGATGCCTTTACCGCACCGGTTGATGTGCTGTTGCTGGGCTTTATCAATGCCCGGGACGACAAAGACTTCTTCCTCGTTGCACCACCCGCTGCGGGCAACCGGGTTGCCGTGTTTATGTCGAACCCGGCCGGTGACAATGATCTGATCATGTACGAGCCGCTCAGCACGGTGGAAGCCAAAGGGCAGGATGCCGAGGCGCCACCGCTCGATTCCGTGCCTTTCGAGGACGACGGCGTCGACTATCAAGGCAACCTGACCGAGGAACCGAATGCGCTTGAGGATATGAACCTGGGCAATGAGCCACTGGCTTCGATCTCGGCCAATCGTGGCGACCTGGGCGAGTCGGTGTCGGCCATTGCCGGCGACACCGCGCCGTTCACTATTCAGGTATCCGGTTACAACGGGGCCATCTCCGATCAGCCGTATACATTACGGGTCAAAGTCACGCCGCAAGTGCCGAACCCGCAATGCACTGAGCGGAGCTGGCCCGGTAGTGCCAGCTCCACCGTGGTTCCAGTGGGCAGCTGGATGCCGGATACCAATGCGGTGTTCCTGGTCAACGGCGCGCGGTTGGCGGCCAGTGATCCCGGCGGCCAGGTGAGTGCCGATGCCGCACTGACCGCAATCAACGGGCTGATTAATGGACCAAACGTCACCAACGGAGTGGTGGTCGATGTGTCAACCATTTTTGGCGTGGATTACACCGCATGGGACCTCAACCCCTGTGATGTTGACGCGGCCAACGATATCGTCAATGCCATCACGAAATATCTTGAGGAACAGCGAGTGGGTTCTCCGAACCTGACTTACGTTACTATCGTCGGCTCGGACGAAGTGATTCCGTTCGCCCGCAAGCCGGACGAGACATCGATTTCCAACGAATCCACCTTCGCCGGTGAGTTCACCGACAACGCGATGTTCGGTGCGCTGGTGACGCGGCATTTCCTGTCCGATGACACCTACGGCGATATCGACCCGATCCCGTGGCTTGATCGTTACCTCAACTTACCGGAACTGGGCGTCGGTCGACTGCTTGAGTCGGCTGAAGACATCCAGACCGCAGCCGAGAACTATATCGCGTTTGGTGGCGTCCTCGATCCGCAGACCGCATTATCAGTCGGCTATGATTTTATCGCCGACGCTTCCGAGGATATCGACGATACCTTAAACGCCTATGGTCCCGTGCTTGGATTCAGCGTTGTACCCGCGTTGATCGATATGCCCGACGTCCTGCCAGACGATGCATGGACCAAAGAGGACTTTCTGGAAGATACTGCTGTATACAGTGCTGACCCTGTCGACCTGGTGTCGTTCAACATGCACTTCGACTTCGACGAAGCGCTGCCTTCGAGTGGAGATGCTGCAGGCAACTACACGGATAACCTGATCAGTGTCGCTGACTTCGATGGTACCGACCTGGCCGGTGGGATCTGGTTCACGGTTGGCTGTCACTCCGGCAGCAACGTGGCCGATGTATCGGTAGTCGGTGGCGCACCCAGCCAGGACTGGGCGCAGACCTTCAGCCATCTCGGCGCAGTCTTCCTGGCCCAGAACGCCTATGGACTGGGCGACACCGAAGCGATCGCCCTCACTGAGCGATTGCTGGCCATTTTCGCCCGCAATCTCAACGGCAGTCTGACTATCGGCCAGGCCCACGCGTTTGCCAAGCAGCAATACTTTGCCGATTTGGGCCTGTATGGTGAGTACGATTACAAGGCGCTGCAAGCGGCCACTTTGTTTGGTCTGCCGATGTATCGATACGGCAATGGTGCAACGGTGGTGGATCCGCTACCGCCGGCCTTGCCGGTTGTAGCCGACCCGATTTCAGGCCTGGCTTCGGCTTCGTGGTCCTTGTCCGATACCGGGATTACCGAGACGACGAATACCAGCAAAGGTGATGTGTTCAGCGTCGATGGCGATGTTCAGTTTGTTCACTTCCGGCCATTGCAGCCGATCGTCAGGAGGGATGTGACCAGCCCCGGTGGCGAAATGGCAAGCGGTGCGTTCCTGACAGCGCTGATTACCGAGGACATGGCAGTAACCGACATCGCCTTCGCCCGGCCGGTTATCGCTCTTGGCGAAATCGAGGCTGAGATCGAGACGGATGAAGTCGTATTCCCGGCTGCGTTCACCAACATTGCCAACTTCAAGGCGCCGCCGCCTACGGGTGGCCCATTTACACCCCGCCAGCAACTGAACGTGATCGTTGGTCAGTTCACATCACCGATGGATGGCGGCAGCAGCGGCACCGAACGGCTGTTCCGCAGTTTCGACGCTCAGGTTTTCTATCGGCCGTCACCAGTCATGGCGGGTGATGATTTTGTCCGGCCGGAGCTGGATAACGTGCAGGCCAGTGTCGTTGGCCCATCCGGAGCCCAACAAGCTGCGTTCTCAGTCGATGTCACCGATGAGGGCACGGTGTTGCGGGTGGCGGTGTTGTACTTACAATCGCTCACCGGCAACCCGGCGATGGGCAACTGGGTGCTGGTCGACCTGGTTCGGGGGGGTGCTGGCAGCAATACCTGGACCGGTGGCGGGTCGGTCGATGCCAGCGTCATAACGAACGGCCAGATTGACTATATGGTGCAAGCCGTCGACAGCAACGGTAACGTCGCCAACAGCACATTTAAGGGACTGTTCTATATCGCTGAAGAATTGCCACCAGCACCTGCTCCGGGCGGTGGTTCCGGTACCATTGGTGTCGTTGTTACGGTGGACGATGATGAGGTTGATCCGGGCGACTGGATTACCACTGATCCGGTTAAGGTCGTGATTACAGATCAGGATGCGGGGGCCCGTTATGAGTATTCAGTCGACTTTGCACCATTCGCACCTCTGACACCGGCCGGGTTCCTGATCACCGGCGACGGTGTCCACATTGTTACGGTCCAGGAGTTCGACGGCAGCAACCCGGTGACCTTTGCAATCCTGATCGATACTACGCCGCCGCAAGTTTTGATCACAACGCCGGCGGCAGGTGAGTTCGTCGTGCAGGGTCAGGAGCCGGCAGCTGAGTTCGATTGTCTCGACGCCGGCTCGGGCATTGATACTTGTGTCGGGACGGTACCGGACGGGTCCCCTGTACCATCGGCGACAACTGGCAGCCAGTCCTTCGTAGTGACAGCCCGGGACAACGCTCAACCGGATCCGACGGTGGCAGAAAACGTTTACTTTGTCGTGCAATCACTTGAAGTTGGTGGCCCGATCGAACCGGCCGCAGTAAGCGACCCGGTCACGATTACCGCTTCGGCCACTGACCTGGCGGAGTTTGTCGAGACCGCCACTATCGATTGGGGCGACGGCGGTCCGCTGGAGACAGTCGATCTGAGCGGCACCGGCGTCAGTGCCATAAGCCGCGACCACATCTATCCGGCAGCGAACGTCTATCAGGTCACGGTCACGGTCGATTACGAGGGGCAGTTCACTCAAGTCGGTGTGGTCGACCTGTTGATAGTGTTCGATCCAAACGACGGTTTCGTGACTGGTGGTGGCTGGATCAACTCGCCATCGGGAGCTTACACCCCGAACGACACAGGTGATGCGGATGTGGCCGGTAAAACTCACTTTAACTTGAGCTTGAAGTACAGGAAAGGCCGGTCGGTTCCTGACGGTTCGACCAACTTCCGCTTTGCTGCCGGCGATCTGGTATTCGATGCGACCGCCTTTGACTGGATGATCATCTCTGGTGCGCGTGCGCGCTTCGAGGGCCAGGGCACCGTAAACGGCGGTGCCGGGTTGTACAAGTTTATGGTTACTGCGCTGGATGCTGACATCTCCGGGGCGGGTTTTACCCAGGACGGGATCAGGATCAGGATTTGGCAGGAAAAAACCGGCGGTGTTGAAATCGTCCTTTACGACAGCGGGCTGGGAGCCGACGACACCAGTGGCAGTGGTGGCGCCACGCCGCTGGGTGGCGGATCGATCACCATTCATAAAGCCAGGAAGATATAGACTGAAGCCAATTGAGTCGATCGCATTTGTGACCGGCTTTGCTGGTGACCCGGCCCGCCTGGTTTTGTAGCCATGTGGATCAGGTTAGTTAACCGCCTGAACCGAAATGGGGTAGAGTAGGGCCATTGTGCCTCACGACTGGCTGATCGACTGCGGCGTGGGAATAATGTGGTGAGGTGTAGATGTCGTTCTTTGCTGAACTTAAACGACGTAACGTCATTCGTGTCGGTATCGCCTATATCGTAAGCGGTTGGGTATTAATCGAAGTGGCGTCTGTTCTGTTTCCCACCTTTGATGCCCCCAAATGGGCAATGCGGGCGGTGGTTCTGTTGCTGGTCAGCGGCCTGCCGATAGCGCTGCTGGTGGCGTGGATGTTCGAAATCACACCGGAAGGGATCAGAAAAGAAGACGGTGCGGACACCGCAGACGAGGCATTATTCAAGGCCCGTACTGCTCGCAAGGCGGATTTGGCGATCATGGCCGTGCTCGGCCTGGTCGTGACCTACTTTGTAGTCGAGAAAATCTGGCTGTCGGGAGTGGTGCAGGGCAACATGGATGCAATCGCCGTGCTGCCGTTCACTGACATGAGTCCACGGCGGGATCAGCAATATTTTGCCGAAGGCTTGACTGTTGAGTTGCTGAATATGCTGTCGCGGGCCACCGACTTGCGGGTGACTGGCAAAACCTCGGCTTTTCAGTTCAAAGATTATGAGGGCGATTTTGACTCCATCGGCGAAACACTGAATGTAGACACCATTCTCGAAGGCAGTGTACGTGCGATTGACAACAATGTGCGGATCACTACCAACCTTATCGATGCCGAGGAGGGCCACACCTTGTGGTCGGCCAATTACGATCGCCAGCTCAACAATATTTTCCAGGTTCAGGATGAGATCGCCCGCGCGGTGGTAGAAGCACTGGAGGCACGCTTGATCGACAGCGAGGAAGAACCGACTGATCGCGTCGTCATTGCCGAAGCTTACACGGCATATCAGCAAGGTATTTATCTGCAGGGTCAGCTCACGGTTGACGACCAACAGTCGGCCATCGATTACTTCCAGCAAGCCATCACGAAAGATCCAGCCTTTGCCGAGCCGCTGGTCGGAATGGCGGATGCCAATCTGATGCTGGCTCTGAACATGGTCGCGATTGATCGTGATGAAGGAATTGGTAAAGCAACCGGTTATCTCGACCAGGCGCTCAGATTGGACTCTGATCTGGCAGATGCCCACGTCTCCAAAGCGTTGATTAAGCAAATCAACTTCCGCGACTTCTTTGGCGCCGAACTGGATCTCAAGCGCGCCCTGGATATCGATCCAAAGCACATAACAGCCTTGCGACGCCTGGGTACTATTTACGGTATGCAGGGCCGGTACGACGAAGCAATGGGGATGTTCCAACAAATCATCGATCGCGATCCGCTGAACACTCCGACCTATTCCAATTACAGCTATAACGCGCTGGCTGCTGGCAACCTGCCGGTTGCAGAGCAAATGATCGGCAAGGTGCTGGAATTCAGTCCGAAATCAATATTTGCCAATTTCCAGCTGACCCGGGTACACCTGGCGAAAGGGGAGTTGGCTGAGGCTAAACTAGCGATCGAGCGCGAACCACATCCGGTCTGGAAAAACATCGGCCTGGGCATGATCGCCTGCATAGAAGGCGACCACGCAGGTGGTACCTCGATAGCAGATGAACTGATTGAGCAGCGTGAGATATTTAACGCTGCTGAAATATATGGCCTGTGCGACGATACCGAAAAGGTATTTGATCTGCTGCAGCAAGCCGCCGAAGATCGCGATCCGGCCCTGACTGAAATGCAGCTGAGCTGGGCGCTGACCAGGCTGCGCAATGATCCGCGCTGGATCGAAATCCTCAAAGTGATGGGTCTGCCTATTTAGCGCTTGTTCTATTTGGTAATCTATACGTAGATTATGACGACCGAATATGAACTCAAACGCTATGCTGCTTATTACAGGGGCTGGTGCCAGGCCTTTGGTGAGCACGAGAGTGTACCCGGTGAAGATACGGGTATAAGCTGGCTGTTTGCTGAGAACCAGATTGGTTTCATCTCGCCACGGGAGCAGACAAAGTTACTTTTGCGGGAAATACTGAGGAAGCGCGAATCTCCAACACTCACTATCAGCCGGAAAAGTGTCCAAATAGGCGCCTTTTATTACCGGCCTTCCAAGCCGTCAGATGAATCAGCTCTACTTGCAGTGACGAAATTCCTGGAGACTGGTAATGGCTCCCACATCTTTCTGACGTCTCATTTTATGTATGGTACAGGGACAAGAATTCTCACGGTCTCGAACAAGAAACCTTTGTCAATCATCTACAAGGAAATTGGCGCCATGCAGATCAAACTGAGATGAGAGTGTGGAGCCCTCAGGGCAGAGATTCGAGCATTTTTTTTGCAGATTGTCCGACCTGGGTGTCTGTGCCCATCTGCACGGCGGTTGTCAGTGCCAGGCGAGCTTGCTCGGTATTGCCGAGTTGGCTGTTAACGAAGCCCAGCGTTAGCCAGATTCTTTGATACGTCGAATCTACAGCTACGCCCTCATTCAGCACGCTAAGCGCATCAGTTGATCTACCGAGATAGTACAGGGTGATGCCCAAATTGTTATAGGTATCCACGTTGTTCGAGCCGGATGCCAACAGCTGCTCATACAAACTCGCTGCCTTGTCGTATTGCTGCTTGGCGAAAAATTCATCAGCTCGACGTGATATGGCAACCGGGTCCTGGATAACTGACGGTCCGGGGAATGCTGATATCAACTGTTCCAGGTCGTTTTCCGTGCTGTTTTCCGGCCATTCGGGCGATGGCTGGCTTATCACGCCCGGGGCGGCGCTGATCTTGTCCGGGATTTGTATGTAATAATATTGGCGCGTGATGGCAAACACCACCAGTCCGAAGATAAGCTGGAACACCGTCATCAGAGTCCAGAATTTGGCATTGCGATTCATAATTATCACCTGGTTTCATTGTTTTCCTGGTTGAGGAAGTGCACAGCTTTAAGGTTCTGACAAACCACAGCCGGAGTGCAACGCCAAAATGCTGCGAGTAGGGTCCGCACACCATGAACGCTGGCTGAAGTAAAAACGTAGCTGATCATCAAGGTGTAGATTGCCGGACTGGAGGAATTCTCCAGTATTCCAACTGGATATCCGCGATATCTACGGGGTGTGAGGTAACCCAGAGCACCAGGCGGTAACCGTCGGTGAAGTAGGGGTCTCCTGTCAGGTTAGCCCGCGGTTGATCGATTGGCGCTTCTCCAACACCACCCAGGTAGGCAACCTTCGCCAGTGCCTGTGAGTAGGCCAGGTTTTCCAGCAGGCCCTCGCGGGTTTCATCGACATCCGGATCAATTTTGTGCGTGGTGATGGTTTTCTTCGTGAAACGCACACCGATGTCGCGGCTGATCTGGCCCAGCCACACCGGTTTTCCTTCGTACCGGTAAGGCGACAACCACAGTCGCAGGTGGTTGCGTTCGTGAATATTGTCGCGTGCTTTCTGGAATGCGATATCCTGGCCGCGGTTGAATACATAAAGGGCACTGACCGGCGAATAGCGGTATTCACCACCACTGATGAAGGAACCCATGGTTTTCCAGGACGAGCCTTTATAAATGGTTTCCGTCTCGTCCCAACCGGCGCGAATGAAGGCATAATAAACCTCTTCCGGGGTACCGATTAAGACGAGGTTTACCGGATCGGCCTTACCTTTGCCCTCTTTGTCAGTGGCGCAGCAGGTTTCAGACTCGATTTTTTCAATCAACTCGTCACTGGAAAGGTCAAGGAACTGATCAGCCGGGTACAGGTTTTTCCAGTCCACGGTATGGTGATCGAGCTGCAGGCCGGGCACCGGGATGAAAAAAGTAAAGGGGGTAAATCCTGATTCGCCAATCAAGTCCACGTTGAAGGCCTTGGTTCCCTCATCGAGCCGGCTGAAAACAAAACCACTGCGCTGTCCGCCTGCCGGTACATTGCTGAGCATGCCAGCTTCAAAAAACTGTTCGTTGATCAATGATCTTTTGTCACTGACCTTCTTCTTGTCTTTCAAATCCATATTCGCCGCTTCGATCGGCGTGAAATAGACAGGGTCGAGACCAACCGGCAGGAAAGATACGATTTCATCGCGATTATTCTCAATCTTCAGCCACACCGGCTGAACACCTCGTTTGTAGAGCGGTCTGCCGAAAATAGCTTTGCTTTCAGCAGCGCTTGGAACGGCGGCAGTCACGCGAATGTCGTCTCTTTCCTGGCTCTGGGCACGGTCCAGATAGCTGCCTTCGTATTCAGGGGCAGTCTGTGGTGTTGAGGAACAGGCCGCAACAAGAACCAGGAAGCAAAGTACGGCTGTCAAACGCGGCACGAATCCCAACAAGGTGTTATTACTTGAACAGGGCAGGGGATTCATCTGGTGAACGGCGGATCATCTATCTCCACCTTCCTGGATTCGAGTAAAGAAACGGGTTCGCCAGACAGCCAGATTACAATCCGGTATCCGTCAGTGAAATACTCAAGGCTGTTGAAATCATAGCGGGCGCTTTCTATGGAAACGGCCCCGGATCCCGCCATCCAGCCGACTTGTTCCAGGCTTTGCGCATACCAGACATTCTGTAACAGGTAATTGCGCCCTTCGTCCACGTCGGGGTCAATTCGTGCACCGAAAACAGCCTGCTCCAACTGTGTCCTCTGGCCGATAAAATGAACGATCTGCGCCAGCCAGACCTCTTTACCGTCTATCAGCATGGGCGCCAGCCACAGATTCAATTCGTTGCGTTCCCTGGCGCCGATACCCTGGTTGCGGAACACTGCGTCTGGAATGCGTCCATACAGGTAGTGCGCCTTCGCCAGTTGGTTCTCATCACGAATTTTGGGTGATTCATACCACCCCGCACGCAGCAGCGATAGTAATACATCTATTCCTGGTGCGACTATGATGATGCCAACGGGCAAACCTTGCTGCTCACCTGACTGGTCCGTGCTATGCCAGGGCAATTCCTCAAGCCCGGTACGCATACCGTCAAGGTCATAATCAAGAAGCTGAGAGCGGTCATAGAGTGTGTCGAAATCAATGGATTGATGGTCAGGTACAAAGCCCGGAACAGAAACAAAAAAGGCGAAGCTCTCATCTTCGCCACCACTGAATATGTCTACATTGAAAGCCTTGGTTCCCGGGCTTGCATGGGTGAACACATAACCCGATCGGCTTTCACCTGCAGGAATATGCCGCGGCATGGCACTGCGGTAAAACCGTTTGTTCATCTGGCGCCGTGCCTCCTTGGTGAAGCCCTTGCGGTGCATGTAAGCGACTTCCAGCGGAGAAAAATAACCGGGGTCAACGCCGGTGGGTGCAAACCTTACACGTTCTTCACTGTTGTTCTCGATATTCAGCCAGACAGGCTGAATACCGCGGTCGTAAATCGGGATTCCAAAAATGGCCTGTGCTTCAGCTTCACCGGGTACAGACGCCGAGACCGTTATTTTGCCTTTCGTTTCGGATTTTGCGCGGTCGCGAATTGGAAATGAACTGGTGCTTTCGTAGTGATAGGACTGCGTAGCACAGGCAGACATTAGCAGGGCAAGCGTGAAGAAAAGGACAAAGCTGAAGCCCACCCTGAGCCGGGATTCGACGCTGATAATATGAAAAGACCGGTCAGTCACCCCATTAGTTTAAGTCCTTATACAGGCATCTGCTATAAAAAGGAGCAAACTTTCACTGCGAGAGGTCGTTCGCGGCCGAAAAACCTTCAGATTCTCATTTAACGCCCAGTCGCACGCAAGAACGCTCTTACAAAATACTTTTGCCCATTGCGCTGAGTATTAACTGCAGCGTACGCTCCGCACTGATGTTGCGATGATCTAAAAATGGATTTAATTCAACGACTTCCATCGATAACAGACCGCCATGATCCGCGCAATACTCCATTAACAGGTGGGCCTCTCGGAAGCTGACTCCACCTGGAACCAGGGTGCCGGAACCCGGTATAACCGTGGGATCGCAGCCATCAACATCGAAACTGACGTGAAAGCCCGCAGTGCCGTCATTGACGATCTGCATGGCGCGTTTTGCGACTGCAGCCATTCCGTGTTCGTCGATCTCACGCATGGTAAAGGCATGAATTCCAGAATCACGGATGATTTTACGTTCACCGGCATCGATATCACGGATACCGATCAGGGCTACGTTTTTGGGCCTGATCTTGGGGCTGAAGCCCTGGATGTTTTTGAAATCATCATCACCTTTGCCCAGCAAGTGCGCCAACGGCATACCGTGAATATTTCCGCTGGGAGAAACGCCAGGCACATTCATGTCGCCATGTGCATCAAACCAGATCAGGCCCAAAGACTGGTCACGGTCACGACAGTATCTCGCCGTACCGGCAACGGTACCCATGGCAATGGAATGATCGCCGCCAAGCACCAGTGGAAAAGCGCCTTTTTCAAGGTGATGTTTAACTTCAGCGGCGAGCTGTGTGCATACTTCAAGGATTTGTGGCTTAAAACGCGCTTTGACGTCCTCTGCGGAGCGGGTTTCCATCGCAGGAGCAGGAATATCTTCTTCTCTTGCTACGGAGTAACCAAGACGCCTGAGTTGTGCGCCGAGGCCCGCTGTACGTAAAGCGGACGGCCCAACGTCCGTACCACGGCGACTGGCGCCGAGATCCAGGGGTACGCCTATGATGTGAATCTCACGATCAGTGACTTTTTTCATTGTTGTTGTTCGATTTGCAGATTAATGTTTGTATTTGCTACACATCCTAATTCACTATGGCTGGGCAAAGCCAACCCAATGCAATAAATAACATTAGAAAAGTATTGTAAGTATCTATTAATACGAAACTATATACTGTTTATTATATTGGTCACAGTATATTTGAAAGTATGAAAGGGCACAGCCGTATATTTATTGTTTCACCTGGCAGATAGCCAGGTTCCTGTTTCAGTCAGCGCCTCCGTCAGATGATGGTTGAGGTGCGGATCTAGTTCTATTTATAAAGTCCGCTCCATCTGCTCGATCGGCTTCGATCTGCCTTTTTGTGCGACATATTTTAGTGTAAATGCGGCTGCCTGTTTTGCGCTCTCTGGTACAAACGATATCTGCATCCTCGTAATTATCTACTTTCTCATATTGTACTGTGTTCTCAGGTAGTGGAGCATTCTCAGGTAGCGGTGCATTCTCAGATTGAGCTGCGCTCTCGGGGTCCGTTTTCGTTTGCTCGGGTTCCGACTGGCTAATTGCGCTATTGCTGACAATAAGTAATACAGATATTAGAAGAAGTGATTTTATCATTTCAATTACTCTGATATGCCTGACCTAATGTTATCTTTGTAGCAATATCTTATATAAAATTGACTTGGAAACTCCCACTAAGTAGGGGATATGGTTGATTTATGTCAATCGGGACTTTCGGTCACTGGTTTCCATAATTTAACATAATATACATTATACGCATATAAGTTTATAGCAGTCATCGATAAACCCCCTTCCTGTGGCCGACTTTCAAGACCAGAACCAGCAATCGGTCATCCTCCACGCTGTAAAGAATTCGAAATACGCCGGTCCTTACCCGGTAAATATCGTCGTAAGCCTGCAGTTTGCGGCACCCGCGTGGCCTGGGTTCCACTCCCAATTGTTTGATGACATTGATTACGCGGTGCTGATCTCTCTTGCTGAGCTTCTTGATTTGGCGCTCTGCCGTAGCAGACACCACGATGCTGTAATCAGCCATCAAGCTTTAGTTCTTCGAGAATCTCGGCCAGCGGGCGACTTGGTTCGCAACGAAGTTTTTTCAGATCTTCGATGTCTTCCAGTTCCTCGAGTTTATCGATCAACGCATCTTCGATGAACCGGTTCATTTTCAAGCCGCGAGCCTTGCAAATTTCTTCCACTGCCTGCTTCACACGCTTGTCTACCCTGGTTGCCAATTGTGTCAGTGTCATTTCCCTGCCCTGATTTCAATATCAAATGCTAGAAAATGATATCAAACATCATCGATGGGCAGCAACAATAGTGAATAGTCCGGAATCAGTTTATGACGCGCCCTACGCGAACTGAAGAAGAAAACTGCCCGTTCAATCGTAGGAAACCAGCGCAGACTTCTTGTTGGCTGGATCAGGTTTATGCGTAATTCGAGTCTATATCTAGCCCGTAGCTGTCGCCTCTCCTTCCATGTAGATCGACTTGCCGGGCAGTGCAAATTTCGCCCCGGAGTCCTGAACAATCCCCATGATGCGGAAGTTCAGGTATTCTCCGATTTCGAGCGACTCTGCAAAGACCGTGGTTTTCATAAATGAATGGACCTTGATCAGGATAGCGTCTTCATCAAATTCGACAAACCGGGCGCGTATGGGATCATCATAGACGCGTTCGTGCTGTTCGAGCATCTCCACGATATTACTTAGCACAATCCGTAATTGTTCCGCTGTGGTGTCATAACGCAGACGCAAAGTTGGCCAATAACGAATTTTTTCACGAGCGGATAGATTTTCAATTTCCATAATCGCAATACGCGCGTTGGGAATGTGCACCAGCGTATTGGACAAGGTGCGGATTAGCGTGCTTCTCAGCCCAATATCTTCGACATGCCCTTTGACCGTGCCGTAAACGCACAAGTCCCCTACCCTGATCGGCGCCAGTGTAAACAGTGTCAGCGCACCCATCACATCTTCCATTGGTTTCTGCAGCGCCAGGGCCAGCGCCAGACCGCCCACGCCGAGGCCGGCCAGAACGGTGGAGATATTAACACCCATGTTGCTGAGCCAGAACAGGGTGCCAAGCAGCAAAACCAGTAACTTGCCGAAGGTTGTCATGGGCTGCACCAACTTGGCCGCACCCGGGCGATCCAGTTTGGTCAGCTTCTCCTGCTGGTGTTTCTTGACGAGATTGAGGATTGCCCACAGCGCCCAGATCAGGACGATCGTGTTCACGGTTTGCGCTTGCATTATTTCTTCGGCTTTCACACTGTAACCCAGTCTTCCCAGGGTAAATTCGCCAACCAACAGTATGGCCACCGCGACCATCGGCCCCGTCAGAACCCTGCGCCATAGCGCGTATGTCGGGCTTTCTGGTGAACTGAACAGGCGTAAAAGCAACACTGTTATCAAATGGAATACTGGCCAACACAACAACGCCAGCAACAGCACGATAAATATTTTAAATGCCTCCAGGCCCATGAAAGACGCATCCTCGGGGAACCACCCGCGAATGGTTTCGATCAACTGCGGATAACTGTATTCGTCATAGAGTTCAGGAATCAAAGCGACACTGCGGTTGGAAAGCTTCCAAATTTTTTCGCCATCGCCGCGCGGTACATGCTGCATCCAGAGAGGCACCTCGCCATCTCCCGTTTTGATGACAACCAGTTCATCACGGTAATCCGGCAGGCCGTCACCCTTGACCCCGCCAGGGCTTTCACTGACGGTATAGTCGTCCAGCCAAACGGCACGTGATAACACGTGGTTCAATTGTCTCGCCAGTTCAGGACCCCCAAGTTCATCGACTTCACGGGGAAGATTACGCAGGTCCAGGTATTCTGCTGCTGTTTTAAAATCAAGGACCGCAGCGGCTTCCATATAACCGACAATGCTGCCGCGGGGTGTACCCCGATTGAGCGCGTCTTCAGGGCCCGGATCTACGGGTGTTGCCGTTTTCGTTACCTCGCCTGGCGCCGTTTCCTGTGCCATGGCTGAAACGCTGAGCAGCAATGGCAAGATGAGCAGTGCAGACTTGAAAATACCGTTTAATTTCATAATCTTGTTCTTCTCAGGGTAAAAAACTCTATGCTTCAGGAGATGCTTCAACAGCATCCCCCTGCCCTTCTTCCGGGTTCAGCCAGAACATGAATAGCTTGTAGCCCAATGCAAGGATCACCGCGCCGAAGAATAATCCGATAATGCCGGACGAAATCATACCGCCGATTGCACCCAGCAGAATCACCAGCATCGGAACATCCACGCCGCGACCCAGCAACATGGGTTTGAGAATTGCGTCACTGAAACTGACAAACAGGGCGTAAACGAGGAAAATCGTGGCCGGAATGGGTTCTGCAACTGAGAACACCCAGATAGCGATCGGGCCAAGCACCAGTAGTGGCGGCAACTGCATAATGGCCAGCAGCAGGATGATCGACGCCCA
>Ga0209013_10002418_pt1 | contig 16937 bp, 16 predicted proteins | sample Cruoilmetagenom2_FD_187291 | JGI IMG/M metagenome (GOLD analysis project Ga0209013, IMG submission 187291) | Oil polluted marine microbial communities from Coal Oil Point, Santa Barbara, California, USA - Sample 2 (SPAdes) (version 2) | ecosystem: Environmental > Aquatic > Marine > Oil seeps ...
GCTGCGTTCTTGAGGGTTGGCCAGTCGGACTGGCTCCCCATAATAATGCCGACGACGGCGGTCCCGTTACTCATGTTTGCGTTACGTCCGGCCTACAAGAAAGCGCGGGATTACAGCAGTGGGGCGGCCTTTACAAGGGGCTTGAGCGTTTGCGTCGGGGGACTTTCCTATGTTCGGGGACCTAATTCAAAGAATTCAATCGGTCACCAGTCAGACGACGTTGTCATGTCGCAGGAGCACTCATGTCTGGTGAGGCTCCGCTAGAAGATTGCGGTTTTCCCGTTAGGCAATGATGTCGGGTAGCAATTGGTCCTCAATAACTGCGATGCGATCTTTGATCGCGAGTTTCCTTTTTTTAAGGCGCTTTATAAGGAGTTGTTCGGCCGCTCCCGAGGCCTCGAGCGTTACGATCTCCTCGTCGAGATCGCGGTGCTCTCCCCTAAGCTTCACGAGTTCCTCGCGGAGCTCTCTATCATCAACCCGCTGCATTTTGCCGGCCCGGCCAAGACCTGCTCGTCATAGACACGGACGCAAACCTTCGTTGTGTTCGGTCATATAACGAGCCACAGTCTAACCTTAACACACAAATTCCATGTCAAAACCGAAGCTTAGGCTCAAAATACAGCGTACACGAATATTTCACTATGTATCAAACTGTGCCTTCGCTTCGTGTTTACAAGCGACTGCGAGCGTTGGACAAACGCGCCACAATCTGTCACCCTGAGTTCGTTTCTTCAACAATCTCATGGAGGCCCTGATGGCGCTTGCAGCTCACCTCGCAGAGCTAGCGGAGAAGCATCGGCATCTCAAACGTAAGATCGAAGCAGAGGTCGCCCGACCAGGATCGGACGATCTGGAGATCCACCGTCTTAAGGTAGAAAAACTGAAGATTAAGGATGAAATCGCGCGCCTCCAACATGGTGAGACGCGACACTAAGCTTTGAACGTAAGCGGTTCTCGCTCGCGAAAATTGGCAAGATGCCCTGTAGTCCGGCCCACTCGATCCGGGAGGGCCGGCTTTTTTGCAAAATCACGCCACGAAATCCGATTCGAGGCGACGCTCGCGAGCCTGATCGTCACGCGTCTTTTGCCATCTCGCGAAGCTTGAATTTTTGAATCTTGCCCGTAGACGTCTTCGGCACCTCGGCGAAGACAATATGGCGCGGGCACTTGTAGTGCGCGAGCCTCGGCCGGCACCAGGCGACGAGCTCGTCGGCAGTTGCAGCAGATCCGGGTCGCAGCTCAACGAAGGCGCAGGGCGTTTCTCCCCACTTCTCGTCTGGTTTGGCGACGACCGCGCAATAGGCGACCGCGGGGTGCTCGTAGAGCACGTCCTCCACCTCGATCGAAGAGATATTCTCACCACCTGAGATGATGATGTCCTTAGTGCGGTCCTTAAGTTGGATGTAGCCGTCGGGATACAGGACGCCAAGGTCGCCGGAGTGGAACCAGCCGCCTGCGAAAGCCTCTTCCGTAGCACGCGGATTTTTAAAGTAACCCTTCATGACAATGTTGCCGCGGAACATAACCTCACCCAGGGTCTCGCCGTCGGCCGGTACGCGCGTCAGGGTTGCGGGGTCCATCACGCTTAAATCTTCAAGCGCGACGTAGCGCACACCCTGGCGCGATCTTTTACGCGCACGAGCATCGTCGTCGATCTGGTCCCACTCGGTATTCCACTCGTTTACGGTGGCCGGACCATACGTCTCGGTCAGCCCGTAGAGGTGGGTCAGATCGAAGCCCGCCGCTGTCATGGCATCGAGCACGGACTGGGGAGGCGGGGCTGCGGCGTGGTTAACGCACACGCGGTGCGTGACGACGCGCTTCTCGTCATCCCTGGCGTTGAGTAAGGTTGACATGACGATCGGCGCGCCGGACAGATGCGTAACGCCGTGATCAACGATTGCATCGTACATGGCTTTTGCACGCACCCATCTGAGGCATACGTGCGTTCCCGCGACCACCGAGAGCGACCAGGGAAAGCACCAACCGTTGCAGTGAAACATCGGCAGCGTCCACAGATAGATCGGATGCAGGCCCATGCCGGTCTCAATGGTATTAGCGTAACACATGAGCGCAGCGCCACGATGGTGGTAGACGACTCCCTTAGGGTTGCCGGTCGTGCCCGAAGTATAGTTGAGGGAGAGCGCATCCCATTCGTCTAAGGGCATGCGCCAGGAAAACTCGGGGTCGCCCTTGGCGATGAATTCGTCGTAGTCGTCGCTAGCCAGACGCTCCCCGCTTTGGGGAAACTCTTTGTCGTTATAGTTGATAACGATCGGTTTGACGGTTGCCAGTGTTAGGGCCTTTTTCATCGTCGCTGAGAACTCGCGGTCCACGATCAGCAGCTTGGTGTCTGCATGGTCAAGCTGGAAGGCGATGATATGTGGATCAAGGCGAGTGTTGATCGAATGCAAAACAGCCCCAGCCATAGGCACGCCGTAGTGCGCATCGAGCATTGGTGGCGTATTGGCGAGCATGGCAGAGACCGTATCGCCGGGGCCAATGGAGCGGCTGTCTAGGACCGAAGCAAGTCGCCGGCAGCGCGCGTAGAACTCCGCGTAACTGATACGCGTTTTGCCGTGGATGACAGCAGTATGGCGGGGATAAATCGCGGCGGCGCGCTGTAGGAATTGCACTGGAGTAAGCGGCTGATAGTTGGCAGGCGTCTTGCCGAGGTTTTGGTCATACGGACTTGAGGACATTGCTCGGTCTGCACTTTATGAGACTGGGTGCATCAAGACTTCTTGAAGTCCTGGGAACGCTAGCGAAAGCAGCGTTGATCAGCAACGCCCATAATGCCTTCTGGACTTTATTACATTCGCATCGTGGCCGCCCAGTGAGGTTCGCACTGGCGGATCAGAGATTATTCTTTGCTGCTCTCTTCCTCGGTAGACTCGTCCTCGTCGGACTTTTCTTTGTCCCCTGACATCTCCTGCAGCTTCGCAAAAACGCGGGCTTGCTCCTCTGCAGGGGTTTCCTCCCGCGCCACATCAACTTCAGGCTCCATTATCACCGCCCTGGTTTCCTCGGCAGCAGTGGCGAGCGCTGTGGTTGCCTCGGTTGGCAGCAGCGTGCCGCCCTCCTGCATACCCTTCTGCGCCTCCTTGTTCTCCCGCTCTAAGCGTCGTGCCGCCTTCTGCACTTCGTTGTCCAGGTCGATCTGCGAGCACAAACCGAGCGTTACCGGATCTTGGGGCGTAAGATTCGGAGCGTTCCAATGGGTGCGGTCGCGGATCTGGCCGATTGTGGGCTTCGTGGTGCCTACCAAGCGCATGATCTGGCTGTCCTTAAGCTCGGGATGATTGCGCAATATCCAGAGCACTGCGTTAGGGCGATCATGGCGACGTGAGACGGGAGTGTAGCGTGGGCCCTTCTTCGTCGGCATAGGTGGTACGACGACCTTGGGCTCGGCGAGGTGGAGCTCGTGGGTGGGATCACGCTCCGCAGCCTCAATCTCTTCGCGCGTGAGCTGCCCAGACGTCACCGGATCGAGGCCCTTAATGCCTTGGGCGACATCACCATCGGCGATGCCCTTGACCTCGAGCCCGTGCAGCCCGCAAAACGCTGCGATCTGATCAAACGTCAGCGATGTATTCTCGACCAGCCACACGGCCGTGGCCTTAGGCATTAGGGGTTTGCGGTCGCTCATTATAGCTTTACCTCCGGCATCCTACGGTGCGTCCGAAGGGGCCAAACGTTTCGGGGCAACTGGGGAATGGTGCCTTATAGCTTGCCGCCGCGCGTCCGCGCAACCACGGATCGGGCTAAAGCGCTGCTCGTTGTTGCCCACCGCGGCTAGCGCAGATAGTGTCTCGCCGCGCGAGTTGAGCAGATACGAAAAGGAGCAGCGTTGGCAATGACAGCGGCAAAGGGCGTTTTCTTGGAAGACCTTAGCTTGGGGCAGGAGGCAAGCCTATCCAACCCCGTGAGCGAGGCCGATATCGTTGCATTTGCCGACGTCTCTGGCGATCGGAATCCGGTTCATCTGGACGCCGACTATGCTGCGACCACCATGTTCAAGGAACGCATTGCCCACGGCATGCTATCGGCGGCCTACATCTCGGCGGTGTTCGGCATGAAGTTGCCCGGACCCGGCGCGATCTACATTTCGCAAAGCCTCAAATTCAAGGCCCCGGTCAAAATTGGAGATACGGTTGTCACCACCGTGAGAGTGGCCGAATTGGTTCCAGAAAAGCGGCGTGTGCGCTTTGAGTGTGTCTGCACAGTCAACGACAAGCCCGTTGTCGAGGGCGAGGCAGTGCTGATGGTACCGACGCGCCCGGCCTAAGCGCGTTTGTAGCGCAGGAGCGCTTGCCACGATGCGAGAAGTGCGCGGCTTCCGCGAAGTTCCTGACACCGCCCGTGGGGCTGTGCTCGCCATCGGTAACTTCGATGGCGTGCACCGAGGGCATCAGGCGTTGCTTGCAGAATCGCTAGCGAAGGGTAAAGATTTCGGCGCGGCGGCCGGGGTGCTGATATTTGAGCCGCACCCGTGCGAATTCTTCCACCCGCAAGAGCCGCACTTCGTGCTGACGACGCAAGCGCAGAAGTTGGCAATATTCAAAGCGCTGGGATTGGACCTTGCGATCCTGCTGGACTTTAACGTTGAGCTTGCCAAGCTGCCAGCCGACGCATTCATCTCCAGTGTACTTATAGAAGGACTGGATATCCGACACGTCGTTATCGGACACGATTTCTTCTTTGGTAGAGACCGCAGTGGCACGCCGGAGCTTATGCAAGAAGCGGCAGATAAATTCGGGTTCGGCCTCACCGTCGTTGCACCCGTAGCTGAGGGTGGCGAAGCATTTTCCTCCAGTATAATTCGGCTCCGCCTAGCGCACGGTGATGTAATTGGTGCCGCTCAAATGATGGGGCGTTGGTGGCGTGTTGGTGGCAAGGTGATAGGTGGCGCCAAGCGGGGTGCAGGGCTTGGCTTTCCTACAGCCAACGTGCCCTTGACCCGCGGCACAGGCCTTGGCCATGGCATTTATGCGGTGCGAGTGTATTTAGGTTCTGACCGCTACGATGGGGCCGCGTATCTAGGCACGCGGCCGACCTATGATGAAGGCATGCCGGTGCTGGAAGTTTTTTTGTTCGATTTTAGTGAGGATCTCTATGACCATCCGTTAGAGGTGGAGTTTATCGATTTCATTCGCGAGGATCGCAAGTTCGACACGAGTGAGACGCTGATCGCACAGATGCAACAGGACTGTGCCAGCGCTCGTGACATCTTACGCAGCGCTAGCACGGCCCCGCGAATATGAAGGCTCGGAGCATTCTTGGGAGCCTTTCTGGATCAGCGACGAGCATGCTGCTAGAACCCTCCCGCGTGAGACCCGGCGAGACGGATTATGACAAATAACAACGGTGGCGATGGCAATGCCACCAAGGCCAAGAAAAAAAGCGGAGCAGAGACGGTAGGGTCTTCGAATGCGAAGGCCGGTATGCCTGACGCTCACGAGGGGCGTGATTGGAGCAAAACGCTCTTCTTGCCGAAAACGGATTTCCCCATGAAGGCGGGCCTGCCCAAGCTGGAGCCACGCCTGTTGGAGCGTTGGGAAGAGATAGGGCTCTATGACCGTCTCCGCGAAAAAGCGCGCAATCGCGCAAAGTTCGTGCTGCATGACGGGCCGCCCTACGCCAATGGCCACATCCACATTGGGCACGCGCTCAACAAGATCCTAAAAGATCTCGTCGTGAAGTCGCAGCAGATGCTCGGCCTCGACTCCAACTACGTACCCGGTTGGGACTGCCATGGTCTGCCGATCGAATGGAAAATTGAGGAGAACTATCGCGCCAAGGGGCGCAATAAGGACGCAGTACCGATCAACGAATTTCGCCGCGAGTGCCGCGAGTTTGCCGCGCATTGGATAAACGTGCAACGCGCAGAGTTCGCGCGCCTTGGTGTCGTCGCAGATTGGGCACATCCGTATTCGACGATGAACTATGTCGCGGAATCGACGATCGCCAATGAACTGATGAAGTTCGCTATGAATGGTACACTCTACCGTGGCTCCAAGCCGGTCATGTGGTCCGTTGTTGAGAAGACGGCGTTGGCAGAGGCAGAGGTCGAGTACCTGGACTATCAGTCCGACATGATCTGGGTGAAATTTCCAATCAAGAATGCGGTCGAAGCGGGCGTGGAAGGTGCCAGCGTAGTCATATGGACCACGACGCCCTGGACGATGCCCGGCAACCGCGCGATCAGCTTCTCATCGAAGATTGCCTACGGACTCTATAAGGTGACCAAAGTGCCCGATGACAACTGGGCACAATCCGGAGATCTTCTGATCCTCGCCGACGCACTCTCTGAAGACGTCATGAGGCAGGCGCGAGTGACAGAATTCGAGAAGGTGAAGAACGTCCCGGCCGCGGCCTTGGCGAAACTCGTCTGCCTGCATCCCATGAAAAATGTCGGCGGCGGGTATGCGTTCGATGTTCCGCTATTAGACGGTGATCACGTCACCGATGATACGGGCACCGGCTTTGTGCATACCGCGCCCGGCCACGGTACCGACGACTATCAGATCTGGATGGCAAGCCAAGCGGCACTGAAAAAGCGTGGCATGGACACATCAATACCTTTCACCGTCGATGCCGATGGCGTGTTCACCAAGGATGCACCGGGCTTCACTGGCAAGCGCGTACTCAAAGAAAGTGGCAATAAGGGTGACGCTAACGACGCCGTGATTAAGGTTCTACTTGAGGCAAACGCTTTGATTGCGCGTGGGCGCCTCAAGCACCAGTACCCGCACTCTTGGCGCTCAAAGAAACCTGTCATCTTTCGCAACACGCCGCAGTGGTTCATCGCCATGGATAAGCCGCTTGAGCGCTGCAAGAAGAGCGGAGATCTCACGCTACGTGAGGCGGCGCTCAAAGCCATTGGTGAGACCGAGTGGGTGCCGAGTGTCGGCGAGAATCGCATCCGCGGCATGGTCAACCAGCGACCCGATTGGGTCGTGTCGCGTCAGCGCGCTTGGGGGGTGCCGATCACCGTGTTCCGCAACACGGAGACGGGCGAGGTTATCCCATCGGCGAAGTTCAAACAGTCGAAAGAACTGATCGCGCGCGTGACGAAAGCGTTCACGAAGGATGGTGCCGATGTGTGGTTCACCGCTAGTGCAAAGCAACTCTTTCTTGATGGTCTCGTCGACGCCCCCGCCGATTGGGAGCAGGTGCAGGATATCCTCGACGTCTGGTTCGATTCAGGCTCGACGCATGCTTTTACGCTAGAAGATCCGCAGCACTTCCCCGGACTTGCCGGCGTCAACCGTATGCGCAACGGCGGCAAGGACCGCGTCATGTACTTAGAAGGCTCCGACCAGCACCGTGGCTGGTTCCAGTCCTCGCTGCTGGAATCCTGTGGCACACGTGGCTCCGCGCCATACGACGTTGTGCTGACCCACGGCTTCGTGCTCGATGAGCAGGGTCAGAAGATGTCAAAGTCCTTAGGTAATGTTGTCTCGCCTCAGGACGTCATCAAAACAAGCGGGGCCGATATCCTGCGGCTGTGGGTTGCAGCATCGGATTATTCCGACGACTTACGTATCGGTCCGGAGATCCTCAAGACCTTTGTCGAGACCTACCGCAAACTGCGCAATACGCTGCGCTGGATGCTTGGTGCTCTTACCCACCTTGATCCCAGGGACAAACTTAAGTTCAAGGACTTGCACGAGCTGGAGCGTCTGATGCTGCACCGGCTCTGCGAGCTCGACGAAGACGTGCGCGAAGCCTATGCAACCTATGACTATCGAAAGGTCGTGGCGCTGCTTTCGCAGTTCATGAACTCGGAGCTTTCCGCCTTCTACTTCGACATCCGCAAGGACGCACTTTATTGCGAGCCCTATTCGAGCGTGAAGCGGCGTGCCGCACTCACCGTAATCGACGTGTTGTTAGAGGCACTAGTGGCGTGGCTTGCACCGATCCTTTCGTTTACGGCGGAAGAGGTCTGGCTTGCTCGACACGATGCTGCCGACGGATCTGTACACTTGGAGACCTTTCCGGAAATCGACAAGGGTTGGCGCAACGGTGAGTTGGCGCTGAAATGGGAGAAGGTGCGCGCCGTGCGCCGCGTCGTGACGGGCGCGTTGGAGTTGGAACGCGCCGACAAGCGCATTGGCTCCAGCCTAGAGGCAGCAACAGTGGTCTACGTTGCCGACAACGAGATGTTGCACGCGCTTGAAGGCGTCGACTTGGCAGAAATCTCCATTACCAGCGCTGCCAAGCTCATCGCCAAGGCGCCACCGGATGAGGCCTTTATATTGCCGGACGTTCCGGGCGTGGGCGTGGTGCCAAGCCGTGCTGAGGGAAGAAAGTGCGCCCGCTCTTGGCGCATCGTTCCCGATGTCGGCGGTGATCCGGATTTTCCCGAACTTTCGCCGCGTGATGCCGCCGCGGTGCGCGAGTTTGATCAGCGGGCTAAGGTCGCGGCAGAATGAAGGATTCGAACTCAGCAATCGAAAGTTGGGTATGGGGTCCCTTCTCGCGACTGGGACTCCATGTGCTGATCGCCACGTTCGTTGTTGATCAGGCCGTCAAGTGGTGGCTGCTGGGCGTTTTTCGTATCGCCGAAAAAGGCCGGGTCACCATTACCCCATTTTTTGACCTGGTCTTCGTCAAGAACCCCGGGATTAGTTACAGCCTCTTCGAACAGGACAGCTTCATGGGCCAGATCCTGTTGGCTGGTTTTGGGGCGGCTGCCGTGATGGCGCTGTGGATCTGGCTCGCACGCGGAGCCACGAGCCGGTTGATGGCGGTCAGTCTCGGCCTCATTATGGGCGGAGCGCTCGGCAATGCCCTCGATAGGCTGCTAATCGGCGGGGTTGCAGACTTTTTCTCACTACACGCATATGGCTTTTATTGGTATGTGTTCAATATCGCTGATATGGCCATTGTTGCAGGGGTGATTGGCCTCTTGTATGACTCTCTCATGGTGAGTCGCAAAGATGCCGCATAGCCGTTGTAGCGCAACACATTAGATGTCTGCGCTGCCGGTTCATATGACGCGGGACGTTCAGCGCCACGGGGGACAAACATGCCGCGGAGAACTTGGTCTTCAAGGGCAGCCATGCTGTCTTTCCCATTTTGGCTGGCCTTCGGTGTGTCGGGTTGTTCTATGGACGATGTCCAGTTCAATGGCGGGCTCTTTGACGCCATCGGCCTTTCCGATGCAGCTCGGGCCAACAAAGGGCCAGGTCCCGAGGTTGCGGCACGCAGACCACTGGTCGTACCGCCGTCGCTTGGCCGCCTGCCGCAGCCCGGTTCGGAACAGGCTCCCGAGATCGCCGGTATCCAAGACCCCGACAGCGAGAAAGTCGTATCGAAGGAAGAGAAGGAGCGCCAACAGGCTGAGTATTGTGAAGTCCATTACGAGCAACCCAAGAGGCGCGGTGAACTAGTGGACTATGTTAATGGCCCGTTTGGCCCCTGCAGGAAATCGGTTTTGACGAACATAAAGAATTTTAACAAATCTGACGAATAGGCCTCGAGAGCGCTGTGCCGATGGCTGGCGCGCTGCGCCCGAACGGCCCGATCATATGTTTTGGCTGTTGGCGCACGTGGTCGTTTGAAAGCAAGAATGAGCTTTTTAGCACCCAAATATCTATCAGAGATTCTGATAGATAAGATAGAAAGATTTCAGTTGTCCTTATGAGGTCACGAGCTATTTGCCGGCCGAGATCGACATTATCTAACGCTTTGCGACCATTGCGACACTACTTGGCGGCGGCCGATGTTTCGGCCGCCGTATACATTTTAGGGTCGGTTGGCGGCGCCTCAGGCCTCACACGCGCCGGGCGCTGATGCTAACTGGTCTTGTCCTTGTTCGCCCTATCTTTGGCAAAGTCTCCTTCGACATGGCCCATCCACCTTTCGAACGAATTGCGCAGGATATCGATGGCGAATTGTATGCCTTCTAGAACCTCCGGGCCCTGTTTATCGACCGCATCAAGTTTGCGTCTGATATCGGCGTGAGTCTGAAGCATATCCTGCCAGTCCTTGCGTGCATCTTCGCCGATCGTGTTTTCGGCGCCATTCGTGTCCTTTGCTGCGCGTATCTTCCTTTCGAGTTCGGCGAGCTTTCGTTTGGTCTCCTCGACGGTCGTAATGTCGCTCATCTCACTCTCCGAAATTCTTAGCCGCTTTGCGATCTTTCACTGGGGTCATCCAATTCGGCGAAGCCGTGAGAGACACGACAATGGCTGCCGGCGCCCGAATGCAGCTTTTTCAACCACATCATCAATGGGTGGGCAATGATAGTGCAGCGAAAATAATCACGGCGCGCATATTGACACAGCAAAAGAATGCGCAGGACCGGGCGCAGTTTGGCCAGAATTTCGCACGATCGTCCTTCGTCCGTCATTGGAGGACATCATGCGTCAAACATTGCTGCTGGGTGCGGCTTTATCGCTTACGAGCCCATTGCTTACGATCCCGTCTCAGGCGGCCGGCACTGGCTTGCCGCATATGAAGTGGGCGCAGTCAGCAGCCAGCAATGGCGCGATCGTTGAGGAGGCAGGCTGGCGCCGCCGCTGCCGGCGGTGGAATAGAAAGTGCGGTTGGCGCTGGGGCTGGAGAACGGGTGCTATTGGCGCTGCATGCGCAATCACGGTTGCTGAGATTTCAGGGCTTTCAGAGCCGATGAAAAATAGAGGCGGCTTTTGCTGCGCGCCGCCCTTCCACTTTTGGCCCTATCGCAATCTCAGTGATGCGCTCGGCGACTTAGGCGAGGCGGCCCGCCTTGTGCGAACCTAGGTTGATATTTCATGAGTGCTTGAAGGCTGGTGGAGCCGAGCGGGATCGAACCGCTGACCTCGTGAATGCCATTCACGCGCTCTCCCAACTGAGCTACGGCCCCGACCGTTGGGAACATGTGCGATGAGAGCTAATGTCCCCCTCCCGCAAACCGGGCCCCTGATTAGGCCCTTGCAGACAAAACTGCAAGGAGAACTTCTCCGTACCCCTAGGCCGTGTCCGCGTGAGGAATGCTAAGTAAGAATGAAGAAGAGGCCTTAAGACTCCGCTCCTCCTTCGGCCTTGGTGCCGCCAAGGATTTTCGTTACGTCGCCTCCGTCCTCTTCCTCTTCCTCCAGAAAGGTTTCGTCCTCTTCGGGCTTAACCGTCTCGTCGGCCTCGACCTCTTCAAGCGTGTCCTCTTCCACGGCATCGTCTTCGCTGGCTTCCGTCTGCGCGAACTCTTCCTTCTTCGGCTTTCGCGGCGTTTTCTCCTCCGGCTTCACGACGGCAACAGCCACCGGCGAAGACGCGATGACGTATGCAGCACCGCAGATCGGGCAAGCGATGGGGCTGCGGTTTAAGTCGTAAAAGCGGCCGCCGCACTCGCTATTTTGACAGGAGCGCTTTGTCCCGCGGTCTTGCTTGGTCGCCATGAAACCAACCTTAAGATGTCTGGTGAAATTAAAGGCGATCTGCCACAAGCCCCTCGGCTTGTCAAAAGCAAAGCGCCAGAGCGACGCATCGCCGTCGAAACGTAGCGGTGCGACGTTGACACGCCTGCGCTAGCTCGGCTCTATGCCGTCCAACCTTGCCCGACGCGGGCCGCGCCGCCAGCGCCCGCTGGAGCCCAGAGACCCGTGCGTTCTCAGCCCCCTTCCATTGCACAGCCCATGGCCGCGTCAAGAGCTGGGCCCCTTACTGGCCGGGTCCGCGTGCCAGGCGACAAGTCGATATCGCATCGGGCACTGATATTTGCGGCGCTGGCGTCCGGCGTGAGCCGGATCAGCGGCCTGCTCGAGGCCGCCGATGTGATGAACACGGCGAAAGCCGTTGCTGCGCTGGGGGCATCTGTGGAAAAGGTAGCCGGCGAATGGTGCGTCACCGGTTGCGGTGTGGGCGGATTGCAGGAAGCGAAGGCGCCGCTTGATTTCGGCAACTCCGGCACCGGCACCCGGTTGATGCTGGGTGTTATTGCAGGCCACGACATAACTGCACGGATGATGGGCGACGCATCGCTGAGTGTGCGCCCTATGGACCGCGTCCTGACCCCGCTCAAGCAAATGGGACTATATGTGGAAGGAGACCGTGACACGCTTCCGCTCACCGTGCGGGGATCTTCGGCTTTGGTTCCCATTGCCTATGCGCTGCCCGTCCCGTCGGCGCAGGTGAAAAGCGCAATTCTCATAGCCGGACTGCACACAGCCGGTGAGACGACAGTCATTGAGAAGGAGGCAACGCGCGATCACACTGAGCGAATGCTGCGTTTCTTTGGTGCTGATGTGCGTAGTGTCGTCCAAGACGGCCGCACGCAGATCACGGTAACGGGCGACGCGGAACTCGCAGGCCATAATGTAACGGTTCCCGGCGATCCAAGCTCTGCTGCTTTTCTGACTGCAGCCGCGCTCGTCGTTCCAGGTTCGGACGTGACGATCGAGGGTGTTCTCGTCAACCCGACGCGCACGGGATTCTATGTGACCCTGCAAGAGATGGGCGGCGATGTCGCCTTTCTTAACGCGCACGAGTTGGGTGGGGAGCCCGTCGCCGACATTCGCGTGCGTTTTTCGAAGCTAACTGGCATCAGTGTGCCTGCGGAACGAGCGCCCAGCATGATTGACGAATATCCAATACTTGCTGTCGTCGCGGCTTTTGCGGACGGAGTGACGCGCATGCACGGTCTCGCCGAACTCAAGCTGAAAGAGAGCAACCGCCTTGCGGCTACCGCGGCTGGTCTGATAGCCAATGGAATTGCGGCCGAGGCGGAGCCTGAGGCACTCATCGTGCACGGTGCAGCGACAGTGCCGGGCGGCGGGGTCGTATCCTCGTATCTGGACCATCGCATCGCCATGGCCTTTCTGACTATGGGTCTTGCGGGCGAGCGACCGGTGACTGTCGATGACGCAAGGATGATCGCAACAAGCTTTCCCGAGTTCCTCGGTCTCATGGAAAGTCTCGGCGCTTCGTTCACCGATCCTGTCGGGCAAGCTTGATGATAATTGCGATCGATGGACCGGCCGCCTCGGGAAAGGGCACGCTTGCTAAACTCATCGCACAGCATTGGGGCCTACCCTGTTTGGATACGGGCCTGCTTTATCGTGCCCTCGCTCGCGATGTGCGCGCGAGCGGCTTTCGGTTGCCCGACAAATGGGCAGCGCTAGCAATAGCGCGCAGCCTCGATCCTTCGACGCTGGATGATCCCCGGTTGCGCAGCGCTGGGACTGGCGAGTGGGCTTCGATCGTCGCCAGCCTCGATGAGGTGAGGACGGCGCTGCTCGACTATCAGCGGGCTTTCGCGGCCCGTGCTGGTGGGGCAGTCCTCGACGGCCGCGACGTCGGGACGGTCGTGTGTCCGGCCGCAGACGTCAAGATCTTCGTCACGGCCGCCCCGGAGGTGCGCGCGCGCCGCCGCTTCCTGGAGCGTCAGGCTCAGTTTGAGTCGGTCACCTACGAGACTGTCTTGGCTGACATTCAGCGTCGCGACGCCCGTGATGCCGGGCGGGAAAGTGCCCCAATGCGTCCGGCAGACGATGCCGTCTTGCTTGACACGTCGGAGTTGGATATAGAAGCGGCATTCGATGCTGCTGTCGGATTGATCAAGAGGAAGATCGGCCAATAGGGCGCCTTCAGGGTGTTCCAAATTTTATTGGCGGGCCAGGCCCATCACAGCGGTATCAGATCCAGCATTCAATAGAGCCGGCAGGAAACTGTCCGAACACGGTTGCCGTGGCGGACGATGCTTGCCGCATCAACCGTCCCCTCATGCCGCCTAGTGCGGAGTGAATAACGCATCAAGGAGTGTTAACTCATATGGCAGAAGCCGCCGCCTCAAAGGACCTTAACCCAACGCGCGAAGAGTTTGCAGCTCTGCTGGCCGAAAGCTTGTCGAAAGAGGATGTCTTCGAGGGCAGTGTCGTCAAAGGTAAGGTTGTCGGCATTGAGAAGGATGTCGCGGTGATTGACGTCGGTCTCAAGATGGAGGGGCGGGTACCGCTGCGCGAGTTCGCCATGGCCGGCCAGACGGCAGAGCTCAAGGCTGGTGATGAGGTTGAGGTTTACCTGGAGCGCGTAGAAAACGCACTAGGTGAGGCCGTTCTGTCGCGCGATAAGGCAAAGCGCGAAGAGAGCTGGAACCGACTTGAGAAGCAGTTTGAGAAAGCGGAGAAAGTTTCTGGTGTCATTTTCAATAAGGTCAAGGGCGGCTTCACTGTCGACCTCGACGGCGCAGTCGCGTTCCTTCCCGGAAGCCAAGTCGACATCCGTCCGGTTCGCGACATCGGCCCACTGATGCATCAGCCGCAGCCGTTTGTGATCCTCAAGATGGATCGTCGCCGTGGGAATATTGTTGTTTCGCGACGTTCCGTACTCGAGGAAACACGCGCTGAGCAGCGTGCAGACATCGTGGCCCGCCTCGCGGAGGGTCAGGTGATTGAAGGTCTTGTTAAGAACATCACCGACTACGGCGCCTTTATCGATTTGGGTGGCATCGACGGTCTGTTGCACGTCACTGATATGGCTTGGCGGCGCGTCAATCACCCATCCGAGATTTTGAACGTGGGCGACACGGTCAAAGTCCAGATCATCCGCATTAATCCGGAGACACAACGTATTAGCCTTGGCATGAAGCAGCTGCAGGCTGATCCCTGGCAGTCGATCGAGACCAAATACCCCGTTGGCCAGCGCGTTCAGGGTACAGTGACAAACATCGCCGACTATGGCGCTTTCGTCGAGTTGGAACCGGGTGTGGAAGGTCTGATCCACGTCTCGGAAATGAGCTGGACCAAGAAGAACATCCACCCTGGAAAGATCGTCTCGACAACCCAGCAGGTCGATGTGCAAGTCCTAGAGGTTGATCCCAATAAACGGCGTATCTCTCTGGGTCTTAAACAGACGCAAGACAACCCTTGGGAAGCCTTCCTGGCCGAGCACCCGAAAGGCGCGACGGTTGAAGGTCCGATCCGCAACATCACCGAGTTTGGTCTCTTCATCGGACTTGATGGGGGTGTCGACGGCATGGTGCACTTGTCCGACCTCGATTGGTCGAAGTCCGGTGACGAGGTCATCAAGGATTTCAAGAAGGGCGATCCAATAAAAGCGGTGGTGCTCGACGTAGACAGCCAGAAAGAGCGCATATCGCTTGGCATAAAGCAGCTGTCTGGTGACCCGATAGACGCTCTCAGCCGTCACAAGAAAGGCGACGTGGTGACGTGCGAGGTAATTGCCGTGCAGGAGAACGGTCTTGAGGTCAAGATTGGTGACGGTGAGCTTACTAGCTTCATCAAGCGCTCCGACCTATCCCGTGATCGCTCCGAGCAGCGCCCCGACCGCTACAATGTTGGCGACAAAACTGATGCTTCTGTCATTAGCGTTGATAAAGCCGCGCGCCGCGTGACCGTCTCTATCAAGTCGTTGGAGATCGCAGAGGAGAAGCAGGCGGTGGCCCAATACGGTTCCACAGATTCGGGTGCTTCACTCGGCGATATATTCAAAGCAGCGATCAAGAGACGCGACACATCCGATGCTGTGGATGCGGACGCCGCGGATGATGCCGACGCTGAAGTTAGTGAACCCGAGATCGCTTCGCGTGAAGCTGCCACGGACGCCGGTGCAGGCGAGGATGCAGACGCAGAGGCGCGCGGCGAGAGCAAAAGCAAGAGTAAGACTGAGGAATAGACACCGGCCGCGCGATGTTAATGGCATGCAAGGAGCGTGTGGGGGAGCGTCTCCGGTCGCGGTCTTTTGTTCTCCGAGTGACGGAGTTTTAGTCGCGACTATTGAACGTCCTGCACAAGTCCGCCTGACCTCAGGTCAGGTCGTTCGAATTAGCGGGACGAGCGCCCCCAAAGTTTGCGGCGGGAGAGCCAAAAGATGGCCCTTGAAGTAGACACTATATTGGCGAGGCGCCGCCTCGGGCGTAGCCGAGGCTTGTGGCGCGTGCTGGCCGTCGCCGCCGTCGTCGTGGCGCTCTTTGCCATCGGAGCGGCTGGAGATCGATTGTCCTTGGCGCTGGGCGGAGACCAAATCGCGCGCGTCTCTGTCGTGGGTACGATTACCGAGAGCCGTGCCCAGCTTAAGCTATTGAGGCAGTTGGCCGACGCCAAAAACGTGAAGGCCGTTCTTGTTTTTGTGAATAGCCCAGGGGGCACAACGACGGGTGGCGAGGCATTGTTTGAATCGCTCCGCTATGTGGCGAAAAAGAAACCGGTAGTGGCTCAGTTCGGAACCATTGCCGCATCGGCCGGCTACATCGTGGGGCTCGGCGCCGATCACATCGTCTCGCGCGCCAATACGATTACCGGTTCAGTCGGCGTCCTCATCCAGTGGCCTGAGGTGAGCCAGTTGCTCGATAACATCGGGGTCAGGGTCAACGAGATCAAGAGCGGTCCACTCAAGGCCGTTCCCTCTCCTTTTGAACCTTTGAATGAGGAAGGCAAGGTCGTCACGAGGTCGATGATCGACGAGAGTTTTCGCTGGTTCGTGTCGCTGGTCGAGGCGCGCCGTGGCATCAAGCCGGATGAAATCCCGGGGCTGACGCAGGGCCGCGTCTTTACAGGGCGGGAGGCGGTTGAATTAAGGCTCGTCGACGAGATTGGCGGCGAAGACCAGGCGGTCCGATGGTTGCGCGAGCAGCGCAACATCGACGCGAGTTTGGAGGTTGTCGACTGGAAACCGAAGGCATCCAGCTCTCTCGGATTGCTTGGCGCATTGGGCTCCATTGCGGGCGGACTGCTGGGTGATGGCGAGGCACACCTGGTCCGGATTTTGGGGCGTGACCCGAGCCTGTCGACACTTGGCCTTGACGGCCTCGTCTCTGTTTGGCACCCTGCGGAAAATTAAGAGATTACAGTCGTTTGCTCCGGGGCCGACAATGATCAAATCCGAGCTGGTCCATAAGATCTCAAGCTCTAATCCCCATCTGTATCACCGTGACGTAGAGCGCATCGTCAATGTTGTGTTCGACGAAATCGTCGAGGCGCTCTCGCGGG
>Ga0209013_10002419_pt1 | contig 16920 bp, 10 predicted proteins | sample Cruoilmetagenom2_FD_187291 | JGI IMG/M metagenome (GOLD analysis project Ga0209013, IMG submission 187291) | Oil polluted marine microbial communities from Coal Oil Point, Santa Barbara, California, USA - Sample 2 (SPAdes) (version 2) | ecosystem: Environmental > Aquatic > Marine > Oil seeps ...
CGACAATTGACGGACATTCGCGGTGCTGTAATCGTTGTGAGTAACGAAGTGGGCATGGGGATTGTTCCGGACAACCAATTGTCCCGCACATATCGTGACACCGCAGGTTATATGAATCAGCGCATTGCACGATTATCCGGAAAAGTGGTCGCAGTCCTGGCCGGCCTTCCTCTGGTGCTGAAAGATACATGAAAAAGACTCTTGACAAGTTGCAAACTAAATATTAGCTTAATATAACATAATTAGACTATCAACGTGACAACTATTCTCATGTGTGTGATAGAAGCGCCTCTGTGGTGACGTTTTTAGACTACAGTAATGAATCTGACAGAAAAATGTGGTGTTTATGGACAATATTTTAGTCGCTATTATTGTATTACTTGCTGCAGCATATCTGTTTCGGCGGTTTTACATGACGTTCAAACGTAAACATCCAGGTTGTGAGTGTGGATCTTGTGCCTCTAACTGCGGTCAGAGTGCCATTTCTTGTGAATCATGTGATGCTGACAGTATAGAAAGAAAGAAATTTGACGGCATGTAAAAAGTCCTTTTTACATGGATTGAGGAATTCAGGAATTTAGGAATTGTGAATTTTTATAAGTAGTTAGCATTGGGGACATTAACCCAAATCCCGAATTTCGTGACTTTTTACGAGACCGTCAAATTTGATTAGAAAAAAGAATCTTTATCGGCAGATTTGCTCATATCTGGCAGATTGGGTATTTAGCCGGAAGGAAAGAGGCGTGAATATAAATAATTCTTGTCAAGGTATTTTTTTTGACTTTAAAATTCCAAACCAATAATTCTGCTCCACGATAAACCGCAGACCAGTTTGGCCGGATATCGCTTGGTACGAGGCTGTATTTCTGGCTCTTCAATATATTTCGTCAGAGAAAATAATGAAATAACCGGGCAGCAAAAACGCCAAAATGACACACGGCACGTCATTTTGGCGTTTGAGGCTTAAGCTGCTGAATTGCCCTATGAATAATCTAAAAAAGCACTAGCGCAATATACAATATTGACGCAGCACATCAGCCGTACCAGATTTCAATTGTACCATGTTCGACTATGGAAACTTTTCTATAACCGCTTATAATCCAAAGATAAATCAAAACACAATATCAGAAAACCTTGCCATGGCATGCTTTGTGCCTCATGCACCAAATCACGCACTTGTTGGATAGCCAGAACCCACTCACCGATCTTTGCACCGAATATGTCACGGAATTCGGCATAAAGTTGGGCCTCGCGACCAGTTCGGGTCATGTTCGCAGCACTGGCGACGTCTACTGCAATACACTGTTGTTTGGGCACGTTGCGGATTGCCGTTTCAGATCAGAAGCTGTAACTCCTGGGCAAAAGGACCGACGGATGTCCTATCATTTTTATTCGGCCACCATTTAAATCGTCCTTTTGATAACCGTTTTTGAAATAGCCTGAATCCTTGACCATCATAAAGCAACATTTTGTGGCGGTTTTCCAAAAGGAAACCTATTGGCTTAAATCCAAAAGCTCCGGTTCTGTCTCGAACTGATGCCTATTGAAATTGGCGATACTGTTCACTGCCTTTACCGATGCCATCTCCAGGCTGTCTACGATCTGGCCTGTAGTCGACGTCAACTTTGCATGGAAAAGCAAAAGTGGAATCGCGGACATCAGGCCAAATGCCGTGGTGTTCATGGCCACCGAGATACTGGCGGACAGTAGGTTGGCCTTATCGGCAGGGTTCGCATTGGCAACCACGGTAAAGGCCTCGATCAATCCCATAATGGTGCCGAGAAGTCCCAGCAATGTAGCGATATTGGAGAGCATAGCCACGTACGGCGTGCGCTTCTCCAACTGAGGGATGATCTCCATCAAGCTTTCCTCCATGGCGATTTCGACGTCTTCACGACGCCGGACCGCACCCAAGCGCGCCAGTCCCATTCCAAGTAATTGAGAGATAGCGGATTTGTCATTGTTGATTGCTGCCCTCACTTTGTCGAACTTACCCTTGACCAGCAAAGGGTCAAGCACATCCCATATTTTTCGGTTCACGCTCCGGATGCGGCTCAACTGAAACCAGCGCTCAATGGTAATCGCCATGCCAGCCACAAATACGAACAAGATAGGGTACATGAACAACCCACCCTTCTGGAAAAACGCTAATACTAAATCGGGTTCCATTGCTTTCCTCCTAAAGCCTGACAATCAATGACCTCGATTGACACATGTATTGACCCCGTCCATTTTTCTATCAGGCGGGCAGGAAGTCGATCGGGTACAGGATGGTCATCTTGGGCACACCTTCCTTCGGACCAAAGTTGAACCGTTTAATGCGGTCAACGATTTTGGCTACCAGTTCGGCAGAGGCCAGATCGGTAGACTCAACCTTACACATGGATACCGCACCACTTGTTTCGATGCTGATTCGCAGCAACATCTTCCCACGAAGTGTCGGGTCCCTGCGCAATTCCTTGTTGTAGATCCGATAAAGCGCCGCCTTGTACCGGTCGAATACGATCTGGATTTCTTCGTCAGTTCGGCCCGCCGCAAGTCCATCACTCAGAGGCCTCGACGATTCCTCCAAATCCGCGATGGTACTTTCGACCCGCCCAAAGCCCGTGCCGTCGCCACTCCCACCGCCTTTACCGACACCGCCCCCGCCGAGTCGGTCGACATTGCCGCTTCCGACGTTGCGACTGACGCCGGCATTGCCGATGCCGCCGCTGGTCCCGCTCTGCGCCTGTATAGTCACAAGCGAGCGCTGGGCCATGGCCCGCCCTGCAACCCGCGGGCTTTTTTTGCTCAGACGGGCCTCGGTGCCGAGCTTCGCAACGGGCGTTTCGTCCATCAAACCGGCAAAAGCGTTCTTGAACGCCAGAACACCAACGTGAGCGACTTTTTTTCTTGGTTCAGGCGCCGCCCCCCCGCCTTTCGAAGGTTTGTCAGGTTTTTTCTTCTTAGGCTGTGGTTTTGGCGTCTCCCTCGGCTTTTTCGCCACTTTCTCAGGCTTTTTCGGTTCTTCATCGGGCTTTTTCACCGCTTTCTCAGGCTTTTTCGGTTCTTCCTCGGGCGGTTTCGGCACCGGTGCCGGCATTGGCGGCTCTTTTTTGACCAGCTTGGCCAACCGTTCAGGAATTTTGAACGCAGCGACCTGGCGATCCAGTATTGGCACTGTTATCATAGGGATCGTATAGCCAAAAAGAGAGCATATGAGCAACGCCACAAGAACAGCGAGGCGGAGGTGCCTTTCGCTGTCACCTTCCCTGCTCCAGGGCATGATCATCGCGCGATAAGGAACGGGTGAAATCTCCCGCTCTATGACGAACTCTTCTTTGCGCCGCTCTTCACGATCGTAAGCATCATGGACTTCTTCATTTAGGATATCCAATTCACAGAGACACTGATTAATCTGTTCCTGGATAGATGCCTGTTTTTCCATGATCCCGCGGATCTCGTCCTCGAAGCGGGCAACTCGACCCCGCACCCGTTCCAAATGTCGGGCGGCATTCTTGGCCTCAGAGAGTCCTTTCCAAAACAATCCATCCGCTTTTAGTTCTTCCAGCCTGTCCAATGTATCGCAGACGTCCCGCAAGGCATCGAACCGTTGTTTATCGGATGAAAACGTTTCGATTTCTGCATCTACAACGCACAACTCGCGTTCGAGCCGCTCGTGTTTTTGCCGGACTTGCTCTATCTGCGCATTCAGTGGCGCCAATTCCTGTGCTAACAACGATGTATCCACGGCATACCCATTAGCTTTCGACGGTCTTCTGAAGGACGGCGAGGGAAATCCTCCCGTATCCAGAACCCGTGCAGGTTGACATTATTTTTTTAAGCGCTTTGAACGGTATCGTCTTATCCGCAAGGATGGTGACTTCCTTGTTTTCAACGATAGACTTTGTGCTTATCCCAATGATGTTGCGTTCGAGTTGCTTCAGCCGATCTGTTATTTCAGCAACCGTCTCAACCCTGTCCTCGAGAAGTTGTGGGGTGCTGATCACAGCCTCGCCCTGAACCAGTACCACCTCGGGACTGACCATGATCACCACTGTTTCTCTCGGTTTGGTCTCGACAACAGAATCGGGCAGCTTGATCTGCTTGGGCGCTTCCATAACTTCACTGCCGGAAGCGTGGAAAAGAAGAAAGAACACCAGGATGGTAAAAACATCCATCAGCGGCGTCAGATTCAAGCCTTTAATGTTTCCTTTATTTCGTCCCATCCGTTTAATGCGTCTGCTATTTCTCATGGCGCGTCTCCTATAGATATATCAGGAAAGAGTACCATTTTCACAGCCTCTTCGCTCCCATCCGCCTTTACTTCGGTGCTGCGTACCGCATCCATGATCTGAATCAGATAGTCATACGCTATTTCCGGCTCCATCAAGACCGTCGCATCTTCTTTTTCAGGGTACTGGGCCTTTAGACGCATGAGCATTTCGGACAGCATTGCCATATCGTATTGATCCTCTTTTTTCGGTATAGCCGCCTCGACGGACGACCCGTTGGCAATCTCCAGTCCTGACTTGCGGACAATCACTTCGATGGCGAAATTCGGCTTGTTCGACGCCAAACCGCCTGCGGTGGTTGGAACGCTCAACTCCATGATCGTCACGCGGGAGAAGACGGCACTGATGAGCAGAAACGGTATGAGCACCACCATCAGGTTCAAGAAAGTGGTGACATCCAGTTCATGTGTTTCCTGCATTCGCCTTTTGTTATGATGTCTTTTGGTCATGATCGTTTCCTATAGAGAATTGACGCTTGGCAAAATTGGAGATGCTGTTCAGCGCCTTGACCGATGCCATCTCCAGGTTGTCCACGATGTGGCCTGTGGTTGATGTCAGCTTGGCATGGAAAAGCAGAAGCGGAATCGCTGACATGAGCCCGAAAGCCGTGGTGTTCATGGCCACCGAGATACTGGTGGACAGAAGATCGGCCTTCTCGGCGGGGTTTGCATTGGCAACCGCGGTAAAGGCTTGGATCAGCCCCATGATGGTGCCGAGCAGACCCAGCAGGGTAGCGATATTCGAGAGCAGGGCCACATAGGGGGTGCGCTTTTCCAATTGAGGGATGATTTCCATCATGCTCTCTTCCATGGCGATTTCGATGTCTTCACGACGCCGGACCGCACCCTGGCGCGCCAATCCCATTCCCAGCATTTGCGCCATGCTGGATTTATCCTTGTTGACCATTTGCCGGGCTTTGTCGAACTCTCCCTTGACCAGCACAGGATGCAGCTGGTTCCATATTTTGTGGTTCGCGCTCCGGGTGCGGGTCAACTGAATCCAGCGCTCAAACGCGATGGCTATGCCTACAGTAAACACGATCAGAATGGGGTACATGAATAACCCACCCTTTTGAAAAAATGCCACTATTGTATAGAATCCCATAACTTACCTCCCAAAAAAAATTATTTCGCGGTTCTGATTTGATAAAATTCAAGCCGCCGCTTAAAAACATCCCGATCCACCGGTACATCGCTCTCGTTCAACATCGTGTCCAAGGTGGTCTCGACGCCGATTTCTGAGCTTTTCCAGGGAACGATATAAAGGGACTTCGGGGCTTCATCGTTACCGACGATGGACATACCGGACAGCTCTTTGGCTTCCGATTCCTTGTCCTTATCCAAGTCCTGAGCCGTGGCCATGACGGCCGGGAACAGGACCACACACAGACACAAAACCAATTTACGATACATCGTGCCTCCTCAATTACGTCCAAGCCGGGCGCGCAAAACCGTGATCCACAATTTGACCTGCTTATCTTCGGGCATGGCCTGGCTGTATATCTCGTATTGGTCAAGGGCGCACTCCGGGTCATTCAGATACAGGTCACAGAGGATCCCGAGATTTCTGTGCACCGGATAATATTCTGGAAAGCGCTCAATCGCCTTCTCATAAATCGCCCTGGCCTCGGCAAACCTTCCGGTCTTGCGAAACAATAAACCGTATAGATTACTTGCCACCGGGTGCTCGGGAACCAGGCGCAGCGCGGTTTTAAGATACGCCTCGGCTTGCTCCAGTTTTCCGACGTGCTGACAGGCTATGGCAATGTCGATATAGGGCGCAGTGACACCCGGTGATTGCTCGATGACCGTTTCCAGAAGTTCGATGGCCCGGCCATATTCCTGGTCATTCAGCATGACGACGGCGAGCTCGAAGTCCCGGCGAGACGCCTCATCCATCTGGTGAACCTCCGTGATGATAAATCCTTCCCGGCCATCCTCGAGTCGCTCCACAGTGGGACCCTTGGGCACGGCGGATTCCTGAATAATCGGGGCCGGCTTGACCTTTTTATCTGTTGCACACCCGGCAAGATGCCACAGCGCCATCACCAGGAGCAGAAATGCGACGTAATTTCGTGTTTTCAGCCACCGCGACCTTCTTATAACCATACCCTGCATCACTTACCTCCTCGCCGCTAGGTCCTTTTTCGTAAGGGGCAGCCCAATGTAGACACACTGGGAAGGCACATTTGCCTCCTCCTATATCTGGGGCAATATTCGTGAATCGATAGGCTGTCCGGTCTCTACCGATTCTTCGGCCTGTACAGGTTCCTCAGGTTCGAACTCTGTGACTGACTCCGGTTCCTCGACTGGTACGGCCGCCTCAGGTTCGGATGCCGTGGATGACCCAGACGCTTCGACCTGCGCAGGCTTTGCGAATTCGGATTCCGGAACAAGCCCGGGGTCTTTGACCTGCACAGGCTCTGCGATTTCGGAAACCGGCGGCGCCGGCCTGTAAATTTCAAACATATAGGTTTCCAGCGAACTGACGATGGCACTGGTCTCTTCCGGCCTGTCATAGCGGGCGGGTACGAATTCGGCCAATTTCTGCAGGCTCTTATCGACCCACACATTGTAGACGCCCCGGGAAATCAGCTTGAGATTGCTCTCGTGGACATCGATGGCCTTCTCCTCGAACGGATAGGCCTGCTCTTCGATGGCCAGTTCGTACGCTTCGCGTTCCGAGGGATTCAATCCCTCGGGACGCTCCGATTTCATCAGGGCGTTACTGAAGTGGGCGTAGATCTCCGCCAGATAGAATGTCGCAGCTGCAGTGATTTCTCCAAATTCATAATCCATGAGTTGGCTGAATTCCTGCGTTGCCGCCCTCATCAGGTCGCGCTTCTTGCGCACATTAACCTCAAAGGGTTTTACCAGCCTGACGGCCACAAACGCGTCATATTTAGACTCGGCGAGCACCAAGGCGGCTTGCGCGGCAAGATAGCGGGTCCGTGGGGTTCGGGCGCTCCCTGCTGAGGCGTCGATTGCGACGATCTCTCCAAGCTCCTTCAGATAGGACGCCCGATCGTTCTGTGCCTTTAGGATCTCGGCGATTTTGTTGCGCGTCTCCAGGTTGAGCGGCACAGGTCTCGGGAAATAGCCCACATAACGCCGATAAACCTCGAGTGCACGTACACTGTTGCCATCCTCCTCATACAATTCCGCTGCAACCAGGAGGGCATTCCGTCTTATCTCGTCTTCCCCGGATTCCCTTTCGATGCGTTCATATTCACTGGCCGCCAGGGAGAGCTGGCCATTTTCCCGATAGACATAGGCGATCTTTTTGGTTACCTCGGGCTGCAACGGGTGTCCGGGGAAGCTGTTGCGGAACCTCACCAGCACCGTGGAGGCCGATTCCCAATCCTTGAGCTGGATCAGGGCTGTGGCAGCATCGTATTCGGCGTTTGACCTGATCGTTGAGGCCGGTGCCATCCGACCCACCCTCAAGAAGTGGTCCGCTGCAGCCCGATAATCTCCGGCGGCATTGGCCTGTTCGCCCTGTTTGTAAATCGATGCCGCGAGATTGTCGACCAGACCGGCGCGCGTGGCGTCTTCTGCGGGCAGCAATGCCAACACGTGCAAGTAGGCGGTCTCGGCTTCGCTGTAGAGCAAGAGCTCATAGGAAGAATGACCGATAACCACCCAGGCCGAACGGGCCACGTCAGTATCGATGTCGGGGAATGCCTCGAGGAGCTTGTTCGCGGTAGCCAGCGCCTGATCATACTCCTTCATGCCGTAGAGATCATCCGCGGCCGCCCCGAGTACGATTGCCGCCTTTTCATGCTCCGGGAAGGTATCGGCAAACTTTAGCGAACTGCCGACAACCTCCCGCTTGACCCTATCCATATCTTCCGGCGCGACGGTGCCGAGATGCTCCCGGTATGCGTAGACCGACGCATAGCCCGCTTTGGAGGATTTTTCGTGCGGCGGGTATTCATACGCGGTTTTCTCATATTCCACGGCCGCTGCTCCGAACGACTTGTTTTCCAGCAGCAGATCAGCAAGCTGGCAGTTGATGGCCGGTGATTCGGTGTCCATTGGGAATGAGGTCAGGAACTCGCGATACCAGTGCAGCGCCTCTTCGAAATTCGCAGACGTCTGTTCGGCCTGTCGCGGATCCTGATAGCAGGCGTGATAATGATTCGCCAGATCGGTCAGGTTGGATTTCAAGTGACCCAAGACGTCCGGACGGTCGCTCGGATCGAAATACTGCCAGTATTCGGCTTTCATGCCGTAGGTCGAGGCGAATTTCTTTTTGGATTCAAGGACCAAGCTGGGGAAGCCGCCGGCGGCATGGATTTGGATAACCCGCATATGGAAGTTCGGCGCCACCTTGTGAAACGGGTTGCGGTTCACAAAGGCATTGTAGGCGGCACTGGCGTCGGCGTAACGTCGCTTATCAAAATAGAATTCGCCGAGGTTGCTATATACACTGTCTTCATAACTGCGCTTCCCGTTGAGTGAGAAGTATTCCGCCACGGAATCGGCACCGCCGAGGTTGGAGAAACTCAAACTGATGACGCGGAATGTATCTTCCGTGCGCTTGCGTTCCTGCTCGTCCTCGGTCTGTTCGAAGTCGTATCCCACGGACATCTTGTGATCCAGCAGCGCAATAAAACGATCCACGGCGTCTTCATAGAGCTCCTGCTTGTAAAAGGTCCAGCCCAATTTATAGAGCGCGAGCTCGAAATAGGAGGAACTGACACCAATACCCACTATCCTTTTGTAGGCGTCCTCGGCATCAAGGTAGCGTTTGTGAACAAAAAAGTATTCAGCGCGCCGGAACTGCACTTCATCGATATATCGGGACCGGGGGAAGTCGCGGACCATCCCCTCCATAACTGTCATGGCTGCCTTGGTTTCTCCCAGCTCCTCATAAGCGCGGGACATCTGATACAAGACCTGGTCGTTGCGCTTGTAAAGGGGATAATCGGTGAGCAGTTTCTTGTAGAGATCGATGGCCTCGCGGGTACTTGCCCTTTCGAGATCATCAGCGCCCTCGGCGAGACTGTCGGCGTCCGCGCGTACAGTTGACTCCTGCTTTGTCTGGGTCGCCCTTTTTTCAAAGTCCGCTTCAGACTCATCGTGAATTGCAGTATATGCTAATGCCCGGTCCGTCGGCCTTGCGGCGACCGAATCGCCCTCCGGACGCTCGGGACGTTCCGGGGCAGGCAACCTCGGCGCCGGTGTATGCCCGGTCGACCCGGTGCCCTCGGTGAGGGTTCCGTATTCTTTTTCGATCTTCAGGTCCGCCAGACGACGAATAGCCTCGGGTGCCAGGGCGGACACCGGCGTCTCCTCAAGAAAGCGCTGATAACTCTGCATGGCTTTTTCGATCCCGCCTTCGATCTTCTCTTCCTTGATCTCGATGTGCCTGTGGCGCAATTCGGCAATCGTATCCTTGTCGCTCATTGAATGACAGGCGAGAAGCATCATCGGCATTGATAAGATGAAAAGTCGGATATATTTCATCGACTCACCCTCTCCTCGGTCTGTGCCCTGGTGGCACGATCATAGCTGTCGGCCATGGCGAAGCGCGCCTTGATTTGGAACTCGGCAAGCCGTTCGAGACGCCTGGTGAGCTCATTCACGGCCATGGTTTCAAGCATATGGCCCTGACGTGCCATCAGTTCCCCCACCTTTTCCCAGGCCTTTTGGATCTGGAACTTCTGGCGGCAGATCACGTCGTCGTAACCTTCGTAGCTTTGGGTGGCGGCCTGACGCGTACGTACGAAGGCGTTGTACTGCGTTTTCAACCGGTCCACCTCGTGATTCAGGTCGCGAAGATGCTTGTGAGCTTCGGTGAAACGCCGGTCATATTCCGTATAGATGTTCCAGTGCAGCACCCCCCGCAGACGTTTGATCCGGGCCTCAACGCCGCCGGATACGGTCGTTCCGCCGGCAGCCAGCTTTCGTTCGAGAAGCGCAATCTGCTCACGAATGGTCCGCTCTTTCGAGGTCGCCAAATAATCGGGTCTGGGGACCACCAGCATGGCCTTTAAGCGTTTCTCGATACGATCCCGCTGCTCCAGGCGCAAACGCATCTGCGAGTCGAGCCGCCGGAATTTCCGGTCGATAGCAGGCAGCAGCGGCTCGTAATAAGCCCGTCGTTGCTCAATGATCTCTTCAAAGGCGTCAAGATCCCCTTGCCAGTCCTTAAGCTTCTTGCGCAATTGCTCCAAATCAAAATAGTTTTTCAGAGATTCCTGGAAATCGTGGGAGGCCATCAATTCAAGCAGGTAGTAAGTTTCGGGTGTTTGCGGAAGCTTTCGCAGCTTGACGACCCAGTTGGCATCCTGTTTCAGTTCTTCCCGCACTAGGGCCCGGAGAAAATGACCTTCGCGGATGCTCTTGATGGATGCGCCGAGCTTGTCGATTTCAGTGCTGAACTTCTCCAGCCCGCTGCCATACATCACTGCCGCCTTGCTGTGTACATTCAGCTTGCCATAAGCATAGGGCACGGCGAGCATAACTTCCTGCGCCGAGGCGTCCGTGACCTCCCTGGTTACCAGAATGCTCCAAGGCACCAGCGCCCTTTCGAAGCGTCCCTGGAAGGCATCGGCCCATCCCGAGCCCAGCAACGCCCGGTTGGAGAACGGACCGTTCAAACGCACCCGATCGAGCACCTGTTTGGCGTCCTCGAATTTTTTTTCTTCCAGGAGCTTGGATCCGAGGACCAAGTTCGATTTATCCTTGATCGCCAGCGTAAGCGCATCATTGCTGTCGATGCGGCCGGTACGGTCGAGATACTGTCGCCCCTCAAGCGCCTTCCCGTCCTTGAGCAGCGCAATACCTAGATTGTAGGTGATGAAGCCTTCGAGGCTTTCAGCATCCTGGAGGTCTCTCAGAATACGCGCGGCCTCGGCAAAGCGGCCGTTGGCCATGAGGATTTGGGAGCGCAGAAAAGCCAAATCATCGCGAATCCTTGGCGGAACCGTCCCGCTGATACGCTCCACGGCATACAGGGCATTGAGCGGCTGGTCCTTCTGGAAGTAAATCCGAGCAAGACGGAAAATGGCCTCGTTTCGCACCGTCTCCTCGACGTTGCCCTCGATGACCGCCGTGATGGCGCGCCCGGCACGCTGGTGCATCCGATAGTGCAGCTCGAAATCACCCACGTCAAACTCGGCCTGGTTGATATGGTAATAAAGGGTGTCGCGTTCGGGTTCATCAACCCCATGGTGCTGCATAAGCTCGGTGTCGAGCCTGGCGATCGCATCGAACCAGTCCCCCTGAAAGGCGTAATAAAGGGCCTCTCCGAAATAGAGATCCTTCAGCTCTTTCGGGTTGGACGTACCGGCCGAGGCCGAAGACGCAGCAACGATCAGAATTGTCAATAAAACAAACAGCCTGTACATGGTCTACCTATCCTTAAGGGAAATGCTTTGGGCGGCCATGGATATTTCCACGATTTTGGGACCAACATCTTTATTGACCTTGAATCGCTCCGTTTTTCTAAAATCGGCGCCTCCGCTGGATTTACCGATGACAGAGACCTGCAGATCATGGTCACCGGACCGGATGTTGCCGGTATAGATGCGCTGTACTCCCCCATTTTGCAGCGCTTCGAGTTCCTTGAAGGTGTAAAGATGATGGGCCACGGGCTTTCCGTCCAACTGGATCTCCACCGAGTCGAGACGGAAGGTTTCGCCGCTGACCAGCGATACGAATACCGCGACCTGCGTATTGGACGGATACAGCAGTTTCTCTTCAATCTGATTTAGTTCCACTGCAATGGACAGAACATCGCTCTTGATTTCCTGAATCTGCTCATCCAGCCCCGTGATCTGTTCTCTGGAGATTTCCCGCCCATAAGCGGCGAAGCTCAAAACAAGCACTGAAAGCCCTATAATAATCCCTCTCAGCCAGCAAAACATGTTTGCCACCTCCGTTCGTGTATAATTGGGGCGGCCCTATGTGCCCGCCCCGGCAGGCACAAGGGCCTGCCCCTAAAGGGCCTAATACTTCCCGATCAGATTGATGAACAGACCCTGGTGGTTGTAATCCAGTTGGGTCAGATCATCCGAAAAATCACTGAAATTATAGCCGACCCCCACCTTGATATGATTGCCCAGGTGGCGGTATATTCCGATCAGCGCTCCGTTACGCCTGTCCTGCGCATCTGGCAGATCAAGCCTGCGTACCTCGAACAGTGCATCCCAGCGGTGGATAAAGTGCCAGTCCGCGCGCAGCACATACAGGTTGGCCCGACTGTTGAAAAACTCCGGATTCTCCCGATCCTGGGCCACCTGGCCATGGCGGTGGGCGTATTTGCCTCCCACAGTCCAACTGGGCGTCAGGTCATACATGACATCCACAGATCCGATGTGGCTGCGCTGAATGACGCCCGTGTCGGTTGCGGCCTCTTGCTCGGCTGATGGGAGATTGTAGAAGTAAGTGTATTTGAGCAGCGCATTCAAACGATCATGATGGACAGGGCGATATGCATAGCCCAGCACCGCTTCCGTATAGTCACCGTTATAGTCGTCTCCCAGCGAACTCTCACTTACGGCATAGTTGAATTTGCCTAAAAGTCGCCAATCCTCGGACAGTTGGTACTTAAAACTGTTTTTAAATAGCCAGTTTGTACGTTTGGAGAAGCTGGTATCCGGCTGCTCGGTGTTGTCGACCCGATATTCAAGGGCGCTGGCGATATCGAGTTTGTCGAACCCATAGCCGGCATTCACGCCCAGTGCGATTCTTTCGAGCTCGGCAGCGGTCTGATGATCCTTGAGCGTTCCGAAATCAAGATTGGCACCTAAATTAAGGCGATCAGTTGGCGCAAGGTCCACGCCAGTGGCATGTGTCAGCCCAGTGGGCACGTCGCCAAAGGCATAGCGCTCTTCGAGGAAAACACTGGCACTGTCTGAATAACGGGTGCGGAAACCGGAAGAGATGTTGCCCTTTCTAGCACGCAGACCATTGTCGGTCCGCTCGTTCTCATAGGTGTAATTGCTGTACAGCGTGGTCCGATCGGAATACAGGTACTCCGTGCCGAGACTGCCGGACGGTCCGAGATCGCCATCGGATACTTCACCGACGACGTTGAATCGGTCCGTCAAACGCAGACTACCGCCGATACCGATCCGGCTGTTGTCTTCGCGGTTGCCGCTGGCCTTAATCGTTTCCTGCAGGAAACCATATGTGGTCCAGCGTGCACGGGAATCATACAACAGGCGTGCCACCGCATCCGTACGGTCGCCCTCTTCCTGGGTCTCGGGTACGACCGCCGAGTTATCCTGACGGCTGTCATGACGCACACCCGAACTCAAGGTCCAGTGTTTACCCATGCGGTAATCGAGATCCAGTTCGCCGGCCTCGGTCTCGAGACCTTCCTGCTGGTCCTGCTTGTCAATCTTCAACCGTGCACTCAAACGGTCGGTAAAAGGCATCTCCACAGTTCCACCGAATTGGGTTGATTCCCCGGCGGTGGCCAGGCCCGGTGCCGAATAGCCCGCCTCGAGATCCTGAAAATAGAAGGTCACCCGGCCGCGCCCGTTTTTAAAAAAGTCCTTGAAGCCCAAACTGGCATCGAGGCGATACGCCGATGCCTCTACTTCGCTGTTGTCAAAAGCATCCGGGATGCCGAAGTTGTACCCACCGTCGATGGAAGTCGTTGTCAGGACACCCGGACCTTTGGTACGGCCCGTTTCGAGTTTTAGCCACGACTCTGCGGATTTTCGTAGGGTTAAATCCGCTCCGCCCAGGCTGTTTTCGATATCCGCTTCTTCATTCTGACTGGCAGTAACGCCGATTTTGACATGGTCATTGAACCAATAATGAACCGTCCCGCCGGCAGCCAGGGTGTTCGGGTCATAGAATCCCGGAGTGAATTCGTACCGAACCACCAGGAAAACGGGGTTCCCGCTGATTGAGCCGGTGTGCACCAGCAGATCGTCGTCCGCCGTTGCGGGCAAGGGCTGTGCCAGCAGAATGCGTCCCTGTAGGTAGTCGATGTCATAATCGAGAACCGGCGTGAGGTTCTTAACCCCAAGAACGATCCCGGAGTCTTTGTCACGGACTTCGATGCGCACCCGCTCGGAACCTTCCAGAACGTCCTGCCGGCGCAGGAAATAGAGCGATCCGTCCGTCCCGCGGAACTCATCGCGCTCAGCCACGGTACCCGGGTCCGCTGCAAACCCGTCCAACAATAAGCGCGGCTCGCCAAAGCTGGTTGTGTCAAGAGGCTGGTAATGCAGATTGGCGCCGTATAGCCCACGTTCTACGCGCGCCAGCTCATTATCGGTATACCCGATGTTGAAGTTGCCCCAGAGCCCATAGGTTTCTTCTTTTTTCACTTTGACGTAGAATTTACCCTTGGTCGGCGCATCTTCCACGACTCTGCTGTCATCACCGAAGGTGGGATAGTGGTAATCCGGATCCATACGCCGGAACAGGGCGTCGGGGGACTTGTCCATGAAATTGGAAAAGATCTCGTCAAGAGGTCCCTCCCGCGTATCGGCACTCGCCGTCAGCGACCAGCCATTTTCGAATTTACCGTTGGTATAGAACGCTAAACGACCCTGGAGGCTCATGTCTTCACTGTATTGCGGTTTATCCGGTGCGAGGAGCCTGGCCGGCCCGTTGGTCTTGTTACCGGATAAGGTCAGGTCGGCGAGACCCACCGTAAACCAGTCGCTCTTTTTCAATGCAAGGTCACGCAGGAAAAGTTCACCGTTACCGAACTCGTCCAGAACAGCCACTTCGACGGTATGTATGCCCTCCGGCAGGATTTCTTCAGCCGCAAAACTGCCCTTTTCGCCCACTGGCACTTCATATCCGGCCATCCACACCCTATGTCCTTTGGGAATCGCTGTCCCGTAAATCTGCACCGTGCCGCCGTGAAGCGGGATATTGCGGTTGGCGATACGACTCTCGCCATAACCGACCAGCAGTTCATGGCTGAGATCGGCCTCGGCAAGCGAGGGATCGATTTGATCAATCACCCACAGGGGCTGGGGACTTGTCTCATCAAAAAATCCCTTTTTGTCGTACACCCGTACCAGGTATAGCAACTTGCCCAGCGGTGCAGAGAAAGACTCGAATTCAGCCTGCCATTGTGCCATACCGTCAGGGTCCATCACCACGACAGCGATGGGTGTATCGCGAACAGACTGTTCTTCTTCAAAAATCCTGACCTCTGCCCGCTCAAAAAAGCTGCGGTAGTTGGCGTACAGGCGGAAATGCACCAGGTTTTCGGCAAACGCCGTATCTTTCAAATCCCGATATCGGATTGTGCGAGGCCAGGCGGTTACGTTCAGTCGCGGTTCCAGGTTCAGGCTGTCGTGTTTGAATTGGATTTGGGCATTTTCAAGGGCCACGTCGGTACAGCGCTGCAGATCCGAGCTGCACTTTTTCGGATCATCGAGCGGTTTACCGTCCACTGTGATACGCATGTAATTTAAAGCAAAGGGATCGACCGGGTGCACCTCGCGGATCAGCGGGGTGACCTCCACCCCTTCATAGTCATCGCGGACCATCAGTTCATCATAGACAACCTTTACTTCGACACGCGATGTATCGGATTCGATAAACCCGGCGTTGACCACATCGTCGGACTGGATATAGCCGCGGCCGTCGAATTCCGCCTGCCCCTCCGTCAAACCCATCTCCTCGCTGACGACCGCCATGGCCCTGCGTGCGCGCGCCATGGAAAAGCCGATGTCATCCCCGTAAACCACGGCAGTACGCCGATCAAGCCGTTTGTTGCCGGTATAGCCGACAAACTGCAGGCGAACATTGGTCTTGGTGCTGACTTGGTCCATGATGCGGCGCAATGTGTCGGTGAAACCATCGGGAATTACAGGTTTTCCGTTTTCAAAAAGAATCGGATCGATGCCGCCCAACCCAGAATTGTAGACACGGGTCACGATTTCGGCACCGGGGGCGTCCGGACACAGTTGGGGCTCATCAGGCAGATCCTGGAGCGGGTCGTCGTGCCAGAACTCCACTTCTACTCGCCGATTCAGCGCCCGTCCTTTTTGCGTATCGTTGGAGGCGACGGGTTGTGACGCCCCGCGCCCCTCGCTTTGAATGGCGGCATTGGGCAAGCCCAAATCATCCTGAAAAGCGAGTGCAACGCGCCGGGCAACCGCCTTGGAGAGGCCGACAGGGTTCCCGTAGATGCGTTTGTCCCGTCCCATCAGCGGAGTGTTATCGGTGTAGGCGATAAACTTGACGATCAAATTCTGTTTGTCGCCAAGATGGGTCATTGCGTACTTGACTTGCTGCAGAAATATTTCCGGGACACCCAGCATGCCTTTGTCGTAATGAAGGGGTGAAATTAGATTTTTAATACGCGCGCGATGTGAGTGACCATCCTTGTAGCGCAGCTTGCAGACGGTTTCGGTCCGGCAGACCTTGATGCGGTTCACCTCTCCGGGAACGACCACTTCTTTCTCGACCTGCTTCTCGCTGATTTCGTCATACCAGACCTGAATTTCAACGCGCCGGTTGAGCTGCCGCCCTTTTTCGGTAGTATTATCGGCCACCGGCACACTGTCGCCAAGCCCTTCATAGGAAATGCCTTCGGGGGGAAGGTTCAGCGTGCGCTGGCAATATTCGGCGACGGTGCCCGCCCGTTCACGCGACAGACCGACGTTGTCGACGTACCGTTCTATCAGTTCTTTCCTAAGCGGCAGAGAATC